>Ga0105046_10000162_pt1 | contig 79966 bp, 94 predicted proteins | sample MAT03_FD_78385 | JGI IMG/M metagenome (GOLD analysis project Ga0105046, IMG submission 78385) | Freshwater microbial communities from Lake Fryxell liftoff mats and glacier meltwater in Antarctica - MAT-03 (megahit assembly) | ecosystem: Environmental > Aquatic > Freshwater > Ice > Liftoff... | reverse complement strand
TTTTGTCTCCGGCGTTGACAGATATGGCGGGTAGAATGGCGGGTAGCGTTTGTGCGCCGTCCTAAGGCGCGGTAATAATTGACATAAAAAAGGAAATTGGCGGAGAGGGGGGGATTCGAACCCCCGATGGGCTTGCACCCATGCCGCATTTCGAGTGCGGTGCATTCAACCACTCTGCCACCTCTCCGCGGGCGTGGTCGGCCTTGCGGCGCGCGGCACTAGATAACGGCGGTCTCCAGAGGTTACAAGGCCAATTCACGCCGAAAGGCCGGCAATCGCGACGACCGCCGCATTTGCCGGCCTGTCGGGGTCCGAAGTGTCGGGGACCGAAGAGTCGGGGACCGAAGTCCAGTCAGGCTATGTTTGGAACCGCCGGGCAATGGCCGCAATACCGGCGCTTCGCCTTGACTCGCCGGAAGGCTTCGGTTAGGGACAGCGCGCATCCGGCGTGGGGTCTCTCCGCGCCGGTCGTGTTTCTAGAACCCGCAGACTGACAAAAAGACGGCCGGAAAGCTTCCGAGCATTCCACAAGGCCGACCGAACAGCGAAAGGCAAAAAATGTTCGCAGTCATCAAAACGGGCGGCAAGCAGTATCGCGTTGTCGCCAATGATGTGTTGAAGATCGAGAAGGTCGCCGGCGAAGTCGGCGATATCGTGGAAATCGGCTTCGTTCTGGCTCATGGCGAAGGCGATTCCGTCACGCTCGGCGCGCCCTTCGTGGACGGCGCCCTGGTGACGGCCGAGGTCGTCGCGCAGGGTCGCGCGGGCACGGTCATCGCGTTCAAGAAGCGCCGCCGCCAGAATTCGAAGCGCCGCCGCGGGCATCGCCAGTACGAGACGACCGTGCGTATCGACGAGATCCTGATCGGCGGCGCGAAGCCTTCGAAGAAGGCCGCCGTCCAGAAGGACGTTGTCGCGGAAGCCGCCCCCGCCAAGAAGGCGAAGGCTCCCGCCACGGAGGCTGCTCCGGTCGCCGCGTTTGCAGACGTCGCGCCGAAGGCAAAGGCTACCAAGGCGAAAGCCGAGGTGGTCGACGACATCTCTTTGATCTCGGGCATCGGCCCGGTGCTCAAGGAGAAGATGACGGAAGCTGGCTTCGGCACGCTGACGTCGATCTCGAAGCTGAAGAAGGCCGACATCGCCAAGCTCGACGCAGACCTGGCGCTCGGCGGCCGCATCGAGCGCGACGAATGGGTGGCCCAGGCCAAGGAACTCTTGGCCGGCAAGCCGCCGCGCGCGCAGATCGACAAAGATGCTGCGGCCACCAAGGAATCAGAGTAAGAAGAGCGACTGAAGGAGTTCAACCATGGCACACAAGAAAGCTGGCGGTTCGTCGCGCAACGGTCGTGATTCCGAATCCAAGCGCCTTGGCGTGAAGAAGTTCGGCGGCGAAGCCGTCATTCCCGGCAACATCATCGTGCGTCAACGCGGCACGACCTGGCACCCCGGTGTCAACGTCGGCATTGGCAAGGACCATACGCTGTTCGCGCTCGAGACCGGCGCCGTGGCTTTCCGCAAGAAAGCCAATGGCCGTACCTACGTGTCGGTAAACCCGACGCCGATCGCCGCGGAGTAGCCGGTTCCGCACCAAGAACACCGGCGCCCCATCTCGGGAACTGGTGTCTGGCAGAACCAGAAAATGGATCAGGGGAGATGGGCCGCCATCTCCCCTTTTTCTTTTTCATCTGGAGGGACTGCCATGATTGCCGAGAAGGACGACAGCGAAGACGAGAGTCTGTTCATTGACCGTGCGGTGCTGGTTACCCAGCGCCTGGTCATGCGCGCGCCGCGCGAAGGCGACATCGCACAACTCGTGGCTCTTGCCGACAATCGTCATGTGGCGCAGATGCTGGCCCGCATGCCGCATCCCTATGGCGAGGCCGAAGCGCGCGCCTTCATCGCCATGTCCGCGCTCAGGAAGCCCGGCGCCACCTATGTGCTGACGCTCGCCGACCCGGACACGGAGACCGGCATCGTCGTCGGTTGCGCCGCCCTCAATGTCAGGGACCGCGGCCTCGAACTCGGCTACTGGATCGGCGAGACATACTGGCGGCGCGGTTTCGCGACCGAAGCGGCACATGCGCTGGTCGATCTCGCCTTCCGGGCGACCAACATATCGGTGCTGCATGCCTCCGCCAGGGTGATCAACCCGGCCTCGCGACGGGTCATCCAGAAATGCGGCTTCCAGTATGCCGGCCAGGGCATGATGCATTCGCTGGTTGCCGGCCAGGTGCCGGTCGAACGCTACCGCCTTGACCGCAAGACCTGGGAGAGCCTGAGGACCTGGTCGTGATCGAAAGGCCGGCCGGCGGGTGCCTGCGTTCAACGCGGGCACTCGCGCCGGCCGGTTGTTTGCGATAGAGCAGGCCGCGAAGCTCCAAAATAGTTGTTTGCCAGATGAAATTCCTCGACCAGGCGAAAGTCTACATAAGATCGGGCGACGGCGGCGCCGGCGCCGTGTCGTTCCGTCGTGAGAAGTTCATCGAGTTCGGTGGGCCGGACGGCGGCGATGGCGGGCGCGGCGGCGACGTCTGGCTGGAGGCGGTCGACGGTCTGAACACGCTGATCGACTATCGCTACCAGCAGCATTTCAGGGCCAAGATCGGCGTGCACGGCATGGGCCGCAACATGACCGGCGCCAAGGGCGGCGACGTGACCCTCAAGGTGCCGGCCGGAACGCAGGTCTACGAGGACGACAACGAGACGCTGATCTGCGACCTGACCGAGGTCGGGCAGCGCTATCGCCTGGCAGCAGGCGGCAATGGCGGCTTCGGCAACCAGCGCTTTAAGACATCGATCAACCAGGCGCCGCGCCGTGCTAATCCGGGCCTGCCTGGGGAGGAAAAGACGATCTGGCTGAGGCTGAAGCTGATCGCCGACGCAGGGCTGGTTGGCCTACCCAACGCCGGCAAGTCGACGTTCCTCGCGACGGTGACGGCGGCAAAACCGAAGATCGCCGATTATCCCTTCACCACGCTGCATCCCGGTCTCGGCGTCGCGCGCATCGACGGCCGCGAATTCGTCATCGCCGACATTCCGGGCCTGATCGAAGGCGCGCATGAAGGGGTCGGCATTGGCGACCGCTTCCTCGGACATGTCGAACGCACACGCGTGCTCCTCCACCTGGTGTCGGCGCGGGAGGAAAGCCCCGGCAAGGCTTACAAGACGGTGCGAGCCGAACTGGCGGCCTACGACCACGGTATTGCCGAAAAGCCGGAGATCGTTGCGCTGAGCCAGGTCGACACGTTGGATCCAGCGGAAGCAAGGAAGAAGGCTGCCTCGTTGAAGCGCGCAGCAGGCCGCGCCCCGCTGATGCTGTCGGCGGTCACGGGCGAAGGCGTCGAAGCGGTTCTGCGCGCTTTGATCGCCGAGGTTCATACGGCGCGCGAGGCCGCGCCCGAGGTCACCTCCGGCGAAGCGCGCTGGCAGAAATAGGGCACGGCGATGAACGCCTCGCTGAAAAGATACAAGCGCATCACGGTCAAGATCGGCTCGGCGTTGCTGGTCGACCGCGTGACCGGCCTGAAGCGCGAATGGCTGGCGTCGCTGGTCGACGATGTCGCCGCGCTGGTCGAGGAGGGCGCCGAAGTTCTTGTCGTCTCGTCGGGCGCCATCGCGCTTGGCCGCACCATCCTCGGCCTCGGCAAACGGGCGCTGAAGCTCGAGGAGAGCCAGGCGGCGGCCGCCGTCGGTCAGATCGCGCTGGCCGGCGCGTGGTCGGAGGAGCTTGGTCGCAAGGGGCTGAAGTCCGGCCAGATCCTCCTGACGCTCGGTGATACCGAGGAGCGGCGCCGCTATCTCAATGCGCGCGCGACGATCGGCACGCTGCTCAAGATGAAGGCCGTGCCGATCATCAACGAGAACGACACGGTGGCGACCTCCGAAATCCGCTACGGCGACAATGACCGCCTCGCAGCGCGTGTCGCGACCATGATGGGCGGCGACCTTTTGGTGCTGCTCTCCGACATAGACGGGCTCTACACCGCGCCGCCGGCCTTCGACCCGAACGCGAGGTTCCTGCCGGTCGTCGAGCGCATCACGCCGGAGATCGAGGCGATGGCGGGTGACGCGGCATCCGAACTGTCGCGCGGCGGCATGCGCACCAAACTCGACGCCGGCAAGATCGCGACCACCGCAGGCACGGCGATGATCATCACCTCAGGCGCACGGCAGAATCCGCTCGCGGCAATGGAGCGCGGCGAACGCTTCACGCTGTTCCATCCGAGCCGCAGTCCGGTCAAGGGCTACAAGAGCTGGATCGCCGGCCAACTCGAACCGGCCGGGCGGCTGACTGTCGACGCCGGCGCGGTGCGGGCGCTGATGTCGGGCAAGTCCCTGCTGCCGGCCGGCGTAAAGCTCGTCAGCGGCCAGTTCTCGCGCGGCGACACGGTGGCGGTGCTTGCGCCGGAAGGGCACGAGATCGCGCGTGGCCTTGTTGCCTACGACGCGGCCGATGCCGTAAGGATCGCCGGGCTGAAGACCGGGGAGATTGACGCCGTGCTTGGCTACCAGGCGCGTTCTGCCATGGTCCATCGCGACGATCTTGTGGTCAGCCGCGTGGGCGAGATGGCCGGCGAGGAAGCGAAAGGGTGAACCATGCTGACGTCGCATGAAAAATCCGGCAAGGACACCGCGACACTGATGGCCGCCATCGGCCGCAAGGCGCGCGCCGCCTCCCGTCCGCTCGCCGTCGCAAGCACCGCAGCCAAGAACACCGCGCTTGCCGCCATGGCGGATGCGATCGAGCGCAGCGAACGGGCGATCCTCGACGCCAATGCGATCGACATGGCGAATGGCGAGGAAGCGAAGCTCTCGCCGGCCATGATGGACCGGCTGAAGCTGACGCCCGAACGCATCAAGGCAATGGCGGACGGCGTGCGGGAAATCGCGGCGCTGAAGGACCCGGTCGGCGAGGTGATCGCCGAATGGGACAGGCCGAACGGCCTGCATATCGAACGCGTGCGCACGCCGCTTGGCGTCATCGGGGTGATCTACGAGAGCCGCCCGAACGTGACCGCCGATGCGGGCGCGCTGTGCCTCAAGGCGGGCAACCCGGTGATCCTGCGCGGCGGCTCGGATTCGCTGAACTCCTCGGCGGCCATTCATGCCTGCCTCGTTGACGGGCTCAACGCGGCCGGATTGCCGGAGGCTGCGATCCAGCTCGTGCCCACGACCGACCGCGCGGCGGTCGGCGCGATGCTCGCCGGCCTCAACGGCACGCTCGACGTGATCATTCCGCGTGGCGGCAAGAGCCTCGTCGCCAAAGTCCAGTCGGAGGTGCGCGTGCCTGTCTTCGCGCATCTCGAAGGCATCTGCCATCTCTACATCGACCGATCGGCGGACCTCGACATGGCGGTCAAGATCGCCGTCAACGCCAAGATGCGCCGCACCGGCATCTGCGGTTCGGCCGAGACGCTGCTGGTCGACCGCGCGGTCGCGCCGACGCACCTGGCGCCGATCCTCGAAGCGCTTGACAGGGCCGGCTGCGAGATCCGCGGCACCGAGGAAGTGCGCGCCGCCTTCCCGAACGCGAAACCCGCGACGGACGAAGACTGGCGTACCGAATACCTCGATGCGATCATCTCCGTGAAGCTGGTCGACGGCGTCGGTGAGGCGATCGAGCACATCGAAACCTGGTCATCGCACCACACGGAGGGCATCGTCGCGGAGGATGCAGCGGCCGTCGATCGCTTCTTCAACGAGATCGATTCCGCCATCCTGCTGCACAATGCCTCGACGCAGTTTGCCGATGGCGGCGAGTTCGGCATGGGCGCCGAGATTGGCATCGCGACCGGCAAGATGCATGCGCGCGGACCGGTCGGCGTCGAGCAGCTTACCTCGTTCAAATATCGCGTGCGCGGCACGGGCCAGACCAGGTCGTGACGAATCCCGGCCTGTGGACCTGACATGCTGACCCAGCCGCCGGCGCGCATCGACCAGCGGTATCTGCGCATGCCTTATGTGGAGAAGGGAATGGCCGTCGGGCTGTTCGGCGGCTCCTTCAATCCGCCTCATGCGGGTCACGCGCTCGTCGCCGAAATCGCCTTGAGAAGGCTGGCGCTCGACCAGCTCTGGTGGATCGTCACGCCGGGCAACCCGCTGAAGTCCAGCAGGGAACTTGCGCCGCTTCCGGAGCGGCTGAGGCTTTCGCAGGAGATGGCGCGCGATCCGCGTATCAAGGTGACCGCCTTCGAGACGTCGCACAATGTGCGCTATACCGCCGACACGCTGGCGCTCGTGCGCGCCAGGAATCCCGGCGTCAACTTCGTCTGGGTCATGGGCGCGGACAATCTGCGCGACTTCCACCGCTGGCAGCGCTGGCGTCGGATCGCCATGACCTTTCCGATTGCAGTCATCGACCGGCCGGGTGCGACGCTGTCCTTCCTGTCGTCGGTGGTGGCCAAGACGTTCGACTATGCACGGGTCGACGAGATCGATGCGCCGAGGCTGGCGCGCATGAAAGCGCCGGCGTGGACCTTCATCCACGGCCCGCGCTCGTCGCTTTCGTCAAGCGCGATCCGGGCTGAACGAACATAATCAGCTTCGCGTATTTGCGGCCTCGGCCAGTATCCACGCGCGGAAGGCGACGATGCGCGGGTCGCCTGCGGAGCCCCGCGGGTAAACCAGGTGGTAGGCGAATTCCGGCGCCATGCGCACGCCAAGCTCGAACGGCTGCACCAGCCGGCCTTCCGACAGGTCGTGCGCGACCATGGCGAAGTCGGCAAGCGCCACCGCGCTGCCTTCGATCGCTGCCTGAATGGCGTCTGACGACGTTCCGAAAACGACGGTGCGGCTGTCGTCGAAATCGTCGACGCCGGCGGCCGCCATCCACATGCGCCAGTTCGGCCATGTGACGCCCTGCCGCGACCATTCGATGTGGACCAGCCTGTGGTTAAACAGGTCGCGCGGGGTTTTCAGCGGCGCGCCGTTGTTCAACAGGACGGGGCTGCAGACCGGAACGATGACATTTTCGAACAGCCGGTCGGCAATCAGACCCGGATACTTTCCGGCCCCGAACCTGATGCCAACATCGACGTCGTCGCTGTCGAAATCGCGCAGGTCGAAGGAAATGTCGAAGCGCAGCTCGATATCCGGCCGGAGGGCTCGAAAGCCGTCGACGCGCCGCATGAGCCATTTGGCGGCGAAATGCGCGTCCGCCGTGACCTTGAGCAACGACTGGCCGCGCGCGAGCTTCTGCGCCTTCGCGACAGCGCGATTCAACAGGCTCATCGCCTCCCCGGACGCGTCGAACAGCACGGAGCCGGCTTCGGTCAGGCGCACGGATCGGCTGGTGCGCGCAAACAGCGCCACCCCAATCTGGTCCTCGAACTCCTTGATCTGGTGGCTGACGGCGGCCGGCGTCAGCCCGAGTTCATCGGCCGCGCGGGTGAAATTCAGGTGCCTGCCCGCTGCTTCCAGCGTCCGCAGGGCGCGCGTACCGGGAACGAAACGAGCCATGATCTTCAAATTATGTTATCGAATGCCGATAAATCTACTCGTTTCTCCTTTGTCCTGCAATGCATGATGGTTGAAGGACACAGAAACCTTCAAATCGGATTTGATATCCGAAGACTTTTGGAACCGTCATGTCCGCCGCCTTCGAACCCACCCCTCGTCCCAACCTGCTCGATGAAGCCATTGGCTGGCTCCGTGACGCGAAGGCCGCTCTTGGCCAGCGCGGCGCGCACGTCTCAACACTGTCCGACAGGGATCTGGCCGATATCGGCGTCAGGCCGCGCTCGCTGTCGAGCAGCATCCATCGTGAGATCGGCAAGCCGAGGCTGGTGGATTTCGGCTGGCGGCTGGGAAGATAGACTGCCGCGATTTGACGGAAGGCTGCGACGAACTCCCTCTCCGCCGGTCTCTGCAGGACTCGCCGCCTCTCCCGCCGGGAGAGGCGGCTTTTTTACCGCAACACCCGCAGCACCGTGCGGGTGGACAGATGGGGCAGAAGCCGCGCCATCACTTTTGCAGTAACCGCGACGCAGCCCTGTGTAGGCGAGAAGCCTTCGCGGGCAAGATGGAAGAAGATGGCGCTGCCGCGCCCGCGCCGCCTGGGCGTGATGTTCCAGTCCAGAACCAGGCAATAGTCGTAAAGCCGGTCGGCCCGCCGCATGGTCTCGTGGCTCGCCCGGTAGGGCATCCGGACTGGCCGGTTGTAGTTGCGGTCATCGGGCACCTCGCACCAGCCGAGTTCGGCGTGGATAGGCGCCATCTGCAGCCGAGTGCGGCGCACAGCGACATGATCGGCGCGGAAATAGCCCGACAGGATGCGCATCGTGCCGAGTGGGGTCGCGCCGTCGCCTTCCCGCTTGTTGGCCGAGATGCCGCCACGTCCCAGCGCACAGGGGAAGACCGCGTTGCCGGCGACGAGAAGTCCCTGCGAAGGGTGGCCCGGCTTGGCGCGGACGGTCAGCCGGGTAAGCGCCCGGTCTGGCCTCGGGCGGTTTTTTTCATTGCCTGGCTTGTGCTTATGTATTTTCCTGTATGATCGCGACATGACAAATCACCCGGCCCGGATGGGCAGACGTTCCGCACAAACAGGCCCCAGGGTCAACCGACCAACGCCGTCACGGATTCAAGAATGACATCACGGACAATCCTGATCGTCGACGACGACGACGATTTGCGCTCGACGCTGGTCGAGCAGTTGTCGCTCTACGAAGAATTCGACGTGCTGGAGGAGGCTACCGCCGGCAAAGGAATTGCCACCGCGCGCGGCGGCATTGTGGACCTGCTCATCGTCGATGTGGGCCTGCCGGACATGGACGGGCGCGAGGCGGTCAAGCTGCTGCGCAAGGGCGGCTACAAGGCGCCGATCATCATGCTGACCGGCCACGACACCGATTCCGACACGATCCTCGGGCTGGAGGCGGGCGCCAACGACTATGTCACCAAGCCGTTCCGCTTCGCCGTCCTGCTTGCCCGCATCCGCGCGCAGTTGCGGCAGCACGAGCAGAGCGAGGACGCGACCTTCTCCGTCGGGCCTTACACTTTCAAGCCGAGCCAGAAGCTTCTGATCGACCAGCGCGGCAGCAAGGTGAGGCTGACCGAGAAGGAAGCTTCGATCATCAAGTACCTGTACCGGGCCGACCAGAAGGTGGTTACGCGCGATATCCTTCTTGAGGAGGTGTGGGGCTACAATTCGGGGGTGACCACCCATACGCTCGAGACCCACGTTTACCGGTTGCGGCAGAAGATCGAGCGCGATCCTTCCAATGCTGAAATTCTTGTGACAGAAAGCGGCGGATACAAGCTGGTTCCCTAACGTGAATTGTGCGGAGGGAGGGGAGCATCTCGGGAGGGGCGCCAGACTGACTTTTCGGGGACTTCATGGCGCTGGATGACCACATCCGCATCCTGTCCGGCGTGAGGCTTTTCGAGGGCTTCACGCAGGAACAGCTGCGCCTGCTCGCCTTCGGCGCCGAAGCCATGCGCATGCCGTCAGGCAAGAAGCTCTACCGCGAGGACGACGACGCCGACTCGGCCTATATCGTCATTCGCGGCAAGATCGGACTGTTCCGCGAGCATGATGACCAGCATGTCGAGGTCAGCACGGCCGGCGCCGGTTCGGTGCTCGGCGAAATGGCGTTGATCTCCGACACGCGCCGGCTGACCAGCGCGGAAGCCCTGACCGATGCCGACGTGCTGCGCATCAACCGCTCGATGTTCCGCCGCATCCTGGAAGAATATCCGGAAACGGCCGAGACGCTGCGCGCGCAGATCGTCGAGGATCTGCAGGCGCTGATCAGGCGGATCGAGGAAGTCGGCGAACGGCTCGGCTAAGGCCGGGCGAGGTATCTTCTTCCGCGATCAATCGAAATCGAAGCGCGCGATAACCGGGACATGGTCCGAGGGACGTTCCCAGCCGCGCGCATCGCGCAGGATGTCGATGCCGATGAGGCCCGGCACGAGATTGTCCGACGACCAGATGTGATCGAGCCGCCGGCCCCTGTCGGATGCCGCCCAATCGGCCGCACGATAGCTCCACCAGGTATAGATCTTCTGTTCGTGGGGAACGTTGAGGCGCAGGAGATCGACCCAGCCGCAGAGCTTGCGCATCGCCTCGAAGCCCTCGGTCTCGACGGGCGTGTGGCTGACCACCTTGAGCAACTGCTTGTGCGACCATACGTCATGTTCCAGTGGCGCGATGTTGAGATCGCCGACGAGGATCGATCCCAGGCCGTCGTCCTGTTCGGCGCGGATCGAATTCATCTCGGCGACGAAATCGAGTTTGTGGCGAAACTTCGGATTGACCTCGGGGTTGGGCTCGTCGCCGCCTGCCGGCACATAGAAGTTGTGAACCAGAATCGAGCGGCGACCGGCTTCAAGCCGGACCGAGATGTGGCGACTGTCGGCTATTTCGCAGAAGCGCCGTCGTTCGACCACTTCGAGCGGCCGGCGCGAGATCGTCGCGACGCCGTGATAGCCTTTCTGGCCATGGATTTCGACATGCCGGTAGCCAAGGGCGTGAAACCGCTCGAAGGGGAAAAGGTCGTCCGGACACTTTGTTTCCTGCAGGCAGATCACATCGGGCGCCCGCTCGAGGATCAGCCGCTCGACAAGCGGAAGGCGAAGCCTGACCGAGTTTATGTTCCACGTCGCGATCGAAAACGGCATGTCGGGTTGGCTCATTTCCGTCAAGGCAGGGCGAAGGGTCCGGCGAATCCCGGAACGCTTCCGAAAGCGAAGCGGCAAACTGCCAGCGGATGCCGGAAACGACAAGGCCGCCAAATGGCGGCCCCGAATGGTCCAGCAAGCCGGCCAGTCTAGCGGTTGGTGTTCTTCGCGCCGGGCTTGTTGAGCTGGTAGTTGCGCTTGTAGTCGACCTCGAACAGCGCGGGGTCGATCTCCCCCCCCTGCTTGACGTTGAAGATCATCACCGTCGTGTCCTTGCCCTGCGGATCCGTGATGGTCCATTGCCGGAGGTCGTAGGACTTCGCATCGAACATCATGGTGATGGTCGAATTGCCGAAGAACTGCTTGTCGGCGAGTTGGATCGTGGTCAGGTCGCCGTCTTCCTTGACGCTCTTCACGCGCTTGCCGGAGAGATCGATGCGCTCGTCGAGCAGCAGCTTGAGCGGTGTCTTGGACAGCGGATAGAGGTCCATCGTGTTGAGCTTGGAGTTGTCGATGACCACCGATTTTCCATCGGAGATCACGCGGTAGCCGGACGGCGGTTCGTAGTTGAACCGCAGCTTGCCGGGGCGCTGGATGAAGAATTTGCCGCCGGTCTGCTCGCCGCGCGGACCGAACTGCACGAACTCTCCGCTCATGGTGGCGACGCTTGAGAAGTGGTCGGCGATTCGCTGTGCCGCGTCGGAGGCCGCCGCCGCGGGTGCGGCGTGGCCGACGGCGGCAATTGTCGCGGCGGCGCCGGCAATTAGCCCGAAGAGGGTGCGGCGCGTGGTTGTCTTGGCAGAGAATCGGGTTTTCATACGGGTAGCAACTTTCGTCCTTGTCATGTCGACCGATCGATAGGCGGGCAGTGGGGCCTAAGTTTGGCGACACCGTGGATGCCTTCAACCGCCTATATAGGGCGAAGTTCCCGAAAGTGCTCGCCGAGCCGGTCGACGCCTAGAGCTTGTCGTCCTCCGTCGGGACCAGGATCTCGCGCTTGCCGGCATGATTGGCGGGACCCACGATGCCCTCCTTCTCCATCTTCTCGATGATCGACGCCGCGCGGTTGTAGCCGATGCCGAGGCGCCGCTGGATGTAGCTGGTCGACGCCTTGCCGTCCCGCAGCACGATGGCGACGGCATGGTCGTACGGATCGTCGGATTCATCGAATACACCGGCAACGCCACCGCCACCCTTGCCGGACGGCTGGTCGTCGTCCTCTTCCTCGTCGCCCTCGGTGATCGCGTCGAGATATTCCGGTACCCCCTGCAGCTTGAGGTGGGCGACGACCTTCTCGACTTCGTCATCCGAGACGAAGGGACCGTGGACGCGCTGGATGCGTCCGCCGCCGGCCATGTAGAGCATGTCGCCCATGCCGAGCAGCTGCTCGGCGCCCTGTTCGCCCAAAATGGTGCGGCTGTCGATCTTGGAGGTGACCTGGAACGAGATGCGGGTCGGGAAGTTCGCCTTGATCGTACCGGTGATGACGTCGACCGACGGACGCTGGGTCGCCATGATGACGTGGATGCCGGCGGCGCGGGCCATCTGCGCCAGCCGCTGCACGGCCCCCTCGATGTCCTTGCCCGCGACCATCATCAGGTCGGCCATCTCGTCGATGATGACCACGATGTAAGGCATCATCTCGAGATCGAGGTTTTCGGTCTCGTAGATTGCCTCGCCGGTCTGGCGGTCGAAACCGGTCTGCACGGTGCGCGAGATCTTCTCGCCCTTCTTCTCCGCCAGTTGCACGCGGGCGTTGAAACCGTCGATGTTGCGCACGCCCACCTTCGACATCTTGCGGTAGCGGTCCTCCATCTCACGGACCGTCCACTTGAGCGCGACGACCGCCTTCTTCGGGTCTGTCACGACAGGCGTGAGCAGGTGTGGGATGCCGTCATAGACGGACAGTTCGAGCATCTTCGGGTCGATCATGATCAGGCGGCATTCAGCCGGTGTCATGCGGTAGAGCAGCGACAGGATCATGGTGTTGATGGCGACCGACTTGCCCGACCCGGTGGTTCCGGCGACCAGCACGTGCGGCATCTTGGCGATGTCGACGATGACCGCCTCGCCGTTGATCGACTTGCCGAGCGCCAGCGCCAGCTTCGACTTGGTGGTTTCGAAATCGCGGCTTGCCAGGATCTCCCTGAGATAGACCGTTTCGCGCTTCGCGTTTGGCAGTTCGATGCCGATGGCGTTGCGGCCCGGCACGACGGCGACGCGGGCGGCGATCGCGCTCATCGAGCGGGCGATGTCGTCGGCGAGGCCGATGACGCGCGACGACTTGATGCCTGGCGCGGGCTCCAGTTCGTAGAGGGTGACGACGGGACCCGGGCGGACGTGAATGATCTCGCCCTTGACGCCGAAATCCTCCAAAACGCCCTCGAGAAGTCGCGCGTTCTGCTCCAACGCGTCCTTGGAGACGGAATTGTCGCGCACGACGTTCTTTGCTTCCGACAGGAAGTGCAGCGTCGGCATCTCGAACTTGTCGGGGCCAATCAGCGAAGTCTGCGCCTCGCGCTGGGTGCGCACGCCCGGCGCCGGACGCGGAGCGGGAGCGGCGACGCGGGTCGCCGCATCGGACAGGGACCGCCTGACCGAAGCCGCGGTTGGAGCCGGACCCGCATCCTCCTCGTCCATATCGGGATCGAGGGAGTCGTCGTCGACATCGACCGGGTCGACGTGAGCTGTTCGGTCGGAGACCATTGCGGCAAAGAATTCGGGCTCGACGCGGGCGCGGCCTGCCGGGCTGACATGGGCTTCGGCCCGTTCGGCGTGCTCGACGCGTTCCGCGGCGCGCCGCCAGCCGCTTGCGCGGTCCTGCGGGTCGATCGCGAACTCGTCGCTACGCCGGTACTTTGCGGCGGTGCGGCGCATGAAGGCGCGAGCGGAAAGCCACCAGTGCGTGATGGCGCCCAGCGCGAGCACACCGCTGTTTTCGGACTCGTCGTCCTCGTCGAAGCCGGTTTCTTCCGCGACGGGCTGGGGTTTTGGTCTGGCTGGGGCCAGCACGGCAAAGCCATGCTTGCGGCGCGACAGCCCCGACCCGTAGGCGAACAGGTAGATTGCGGGTGCTATGAAAAGCAGGGCAAGCAGGGTGCCCACCAATCCGGTCGGATAACCGCTGCCGGTGACGAGCGACGGAATCTTCAGCACCATGTCGCCGAAAACGCCGCCGAGACCGGTTGGAAGCGGCCAGGTTTCGGGCGGTGTTGTGCAGCCCGCGATTGCGGCAAAAAGCAAGGCAGCGCCGAACCAGGCAACGGCGCGCCGCGGCAGATTGTCGACGCCGCGAGCCGTGACGAAGAAGAAGCCCCAGATGACAGCAGGCACAAGCGCCGCAACGGAGGACAGGCCGAAGAACTGCATGCCAAGGTCGGAGAACACCGCGCCAGTGTAGCCCATGGCGTTGGAAACAGGCGCATCCGTGGCATGGCTGAAGCTCGGATCGGCGACGTTCCATGTCGCGAGGCTCGCGACTGCGAAAGCGACGCCCGCGAAAAGCCCGATGCCGGCGATTCGGCCCGCCTGCCGCCGCAAGAAGGCCTGAATGCCTTGGCCGGCCTCGTCCAGCGCAACCGGTGCTGAAACCCCAGAACGCATGTGGTTCCCCATTATCCCGACAAATGCCGCCGCCGAGCACAACGCGGCAGCCAGTCAAGGAGCCTATCGGCGGGAGGTTAAGGCCGCATTAACCATGGACACTGCGGCACGTGCATCGCCGACCCGGAAATCGCCTTGCGCCGAAGAGCGCATAGGCGGATTATAAGGACGATGAAGAGGATATTGATCGCTACGATCCTGTCGCTGGTCGCGTCCAGCGCTTTTGCCGTGTCGCGCTACGAAATCACCAACGTGACCTGCGAAACCGTGCAGGCCCTGATCCGCACCGAGGGCTCGGTCATCCTGGTCTATCGGTCGCGCGGCGTGCTCGGCCTGCCGATCTATGACCGTTACGTGCGGGGTCAGCAGGACTGCAATGCCGGCGAGATCGCGCGGGGCGCCGGCGTGCCGACCGTCGACATGCCGTACTGCCCGGTCCGCAAGTGCGTCGCCAGCGAGATATTCCGCACGCGCTGACGCTCGGCCTCCTCCTCCTCGGACCGAGTCTTCTTCACATTCATACGTTGCGATGCGCTGGACCGCCTGCGATGTCCCAGATGGCTCCGGTAAAAAAATGAGCCCGGCCGAAGCCGGGCTCGATAGCGGGAGTGGTTCCCGACAGGATCAGTTGTAAGCGCGCTCGCCGTGCGACGTGATGTCGAGGCCTTCGCGTTCCTCGGCTTCGGTCGGACGCAATCCCATGATCGCCTTGACGATGTAGAGCGCCACAAGAGAGACGACCGCCGACCAGACGATGGCGATGACCACGGCGGTGATCTGGGTGCCGAGCTGGCCGCCGATCGCATATTCCTCGCCGCCGGGGCCGAAGCCGCCGAGCGCGGGCGCCGCGACGATCGCCGTGCCGATTGCGCCGACGATGCCGCCCACGCCATGGACGCCGAACACGTCGAGCGAGTCGTCATACTTCAGCTTCGGCTTCAGCGAGACGACGGCCCACAGGCAGACGAAGCCCGCGATGGCGCCGAGGAAGATCGAGCCGACAGTGCCGGCAAGACCGGCGGCCGGCGTGATCGCCACGAGACCGGCAACTGCGCCCGAGATCGCGCCGAGCAGGCTGGCGTGTCCACGGGCGATCTTTTCGCCGATCGACCAGGCAAGCGCCGCTGCGGAAGTGGCTGTGATGGTGTTCAGCACGGCCTGAGCGGTCAGCCCGTTTGCTTCGAGGTTCGAGCCGGCGTTGAAACCGAACCAGCCGACCCAGAGCAGGCAGGCGCCGATGAAGGCGAAGGTCAGGTTGTGCGGAGCCATGTTCTCCTTGCCGAAGCCGACGCGCGGCCCAATGACGATAGCCGCCACGAGACCCGCGATACCGGCGTTGATGTGGACGACCGTGCCGCCGGCGAAGTCCAGAGCACCCATCTCGAAGAGCAGACCGCCGCCAGCCCAGACCATGTGGGCGAGTGGCAGGTAGGAGAAGGTGAACCAGATGACGATGAAAAGCATGACCGAACCGAACTTCACACGCTCGGCGATGGCGCCGATGATGAGGGCCGGCGTGATGGCCGCGAAGGTCAGCTGGAAGATGACGAAGGTCAGTTCGGGGATGACCACGCCTTCAGAGAAGGTTGCGGCCGTGGAGTCGGGGGTCACGCCGGCGAGGAACAGCTTGTCGAAGCCGCCGAAATAGGCGCCGGAGCCGTCGCCGCCAAAGGCGACCGAATAGCCGTATACGACCCAGAGAAGAGAGATGATCGAGAAGCCGGCTAGAACCTGCATCAGGATTGACAGCACGTTCTTCGAACGAACGAGACCGCCATAGAAAAGCGCCAGGCCAGGAATGGTCATCGCAATGACGAGGATGGTCGAAAGAAGCATCCAGGTCGTGTCGCCCTTGTCGGGTGTCGGGACCACGGCCTCGACGACCGCCTCGACTGCCGGTGCTGCCGCGTCCTGAGCGAAGGCCGCGACGGCTCCGAGCGTACCGAATATCGTCGCGCCGGTGAGCGCGGTGCGCGCCGCTTTCTTCAAACTGGTTGGAATGTTCATTGAAATCTCCATGAAACTAGGGAAAAGGCCCGCTTAGAGCGCGTCGGCATCGGTTTCGCCCGTGCGGATTCGCACGGCGTGGTCGAGCGGAAAGACAAAGACCTTCCCGTCGCCGATCTGGCCTGTCTTGGCGGCGCCGACGATTGCCTCGACGGCCTTGTCGACGATGTCGCTTGCCACCGCGACCTCGATCTTGATCTTCGGCAGGAAGCTGACGGCATATTCCGCGCCACGGTAGATTTCCGTGTGTCCCTTCTGACGCCCGTAGCCTTTGACTTCGGTGACGGTCAGCCCCTGAATCCCGACGGCGGTCAGCGCTTCGCGCACCTCGTCGAGTTTGAACGGCTTGATGATTGCCATCACGATTTTCATAAGGTTTCACCCTTTGCTAATTGCGGGTCCCCCGCGTTACACGTGACTTTCCGGAGCCTTGCGGAGTCCGGGCAGTGCACATCGCAAATCAAGCTCCGTGCCACATGGCGAAGCAGGGTGTTAACCTGTTGTAAATCAATAGGTCTTGCAGGTGTATACAGTTACGCCGGCGTATTGCCCGGCCATCAAATGCCTAAAAAATGTGCAAAAAATGGGATTTGCCTATGACGCGGGCTGTTGCCTCAGGCGGATCAGACCTTCCTGTGCCACCGAAGCGATCAAAGTGCCGTCCTGGGCGTAGATCGCGCCGCGCGTAAATCCGCGCCCGCCTTGGGTCGAAGGGCTGTCCTGCGAATAGAGAAGCCAGGAATCGAGAGGATGCCTGCGGTGAAACCACATGGCGTGGTCGAGGCTGGCGGCCTGGATGTCCGGGTCGAAGATCGCCCGCCCATGCGCGAAGGTCGAGGTATCCAGCAGGGTCATGTCCGACAGATACGCCAGCACAGCTGCCTGGATGCCGCGATCGGCAGGCACCGGCCCGGCGGTGCGGATCCAGATGTTCTGCCGCGGCTCCAGCTTCTCCCTTGAGGTGTAGTGCTTGAGCATGACCGGCTTCATCTCGATGGGTCGGTCGCGTTCCCAGTAGCGCCTGATTCCTTCGGGCACCGCTTCGCCGAACTGGCCGATAAGCTGGCGCTGGTCCAGAAGGGTTTCCGGCGGCGGCACGTCGAGCGGCATTGGCGCCTGGTGTTCCAGCCCCCCCTCGTCACCCTGGAACGAGGCCTCGAGCGAAAAGATCGCATGACCGTGCTGGATAGCGATCACGCGGCGGGTAGTGAAGCTGCCGCCATCGCGAATGCGGTCGACTTCGTAGATGATCGGCACCTTCGTATCGCCGGGCCGCATGAAATATCCATGCAACGAATGGACGTGGCGGTCTGGCTCGACCGTGCGCTGGGCGGCTACAAGCGCCTGCGCGATGGTCTGGCCACCGAAGACGCGTTGCCAGTCGAGCTTGGGGCTGCGACCGCGAAACAGATTGTGCTCCAACTGCTCTAGGTCGAGAATGGCGAGAAGCTCATGCATGGCAGCCGACATTGTTTCGCGTCCCTGGTGAAACGGAATGGGGTGTGGCCGGTGTCAATCGGAGCGGCGCGGAAAGTCAAGCAGTCAATCGGAGACCACGGTATGGCGAAGCGGCAGAGCGAAGTGGACGGAACGCTCGACGTGCTGGTGGCGGGAGCCGGCTATGTCGGCCTTGCGACAGCCGTTTCGCTGAAGAAGGCGCGGCCGAGCCTGGCGGTCGCCGTCGTCGATGCGGCGCCGGCGGGCGTCTGGGAAAAGGACACCCGCGCGTCCGCGATAGCCGCCGCGGCCTGCCGCATGCTCGAGCAACTGAATTGCTGGGACGGCATCGCGCTTGAAGCGCAGGCGATCACCGAGATGATCGTCACCGATTCGCGCACGCTCGACCCCGTGCGGCCGGTATTCCTGACCTTCGACGGCGAGGTGGCGCCGGGCGAGCCCTTCGCCCATATGGTCGCCAACAAGGTCTTGAACGGCTCGCTCAGGCGTCGGGCGGCGGCGCTCGGTATCGACATAATCGAGGGCGTCGCGGTGTCCTCCTTCGAGACCGGACCGGCGGTGAACAGAATACACCTCGCCGATGGCGTCGTGCTGCGGGCGCGTTTGCTCGTGGCTGCCGACGGCGTGAGGTCGCGGCTGCGCGACATGGCGGGCATCAAGACGCTGACCTGGGACTACGGTCAGTCCGGCATCGTCTGCACCGTGCGGCACGAACGCCCGCACAACGGGCGGGCGGAGGAACACTTCCTGGCCTCAGGTCCCTTCGCCATCCTGCCGCTGAAGCCGGATCGGGACGGCAAGAACCGCTCGTCGATCGTCTGGACGGAGCGCGCGGCGGACGCCGGCAAGCTGGTGTCCGGTGACGAACTGGTTTTCGAGGTCGAACTCGAACAGCGTTTCGGACTGAAACTCGGCGAGATCAGCGTCGAGGACAAGCCTCGCGCATGGCCGCTGGGGCTGACGATCGCGCGTGCCTTCGTAGCGCCCCGCTTCGCACTCGTGGGCGACGCCGCGCATGGCATCCATCCGATCGCCGGGCAAGGACTGAACCTCGGCTTCAAGGATGCAGCGGCGCTTGCCGAGACGATCGTCGACGCCGACAGGCTGGGCCAGGACATCGGCGGGCTCGACGTGCTGGAGCGCTACCAGCAGTGGCGGCGCTTCGACACGGTTCAGATGGGCGTCACCACCGACGTGCTGAACCGGCTGTTTTCCAACGACTTCGGACCACTGCGGCAGTTGCGCGACATCGGACTGGGACTGGTCGATCGCATGCCGCGCCTGAAGGAGTTCTTCATCCGCCAGGCGTCAGGGCTCTCCGACAACGCACCCCGGCTGCTCAGAGGCGAAGCGATATAGCGGAGCCTGCCTATCGGCCCGGCACGTCGTAGACGGCGCGAACCTCGGTCGTGCCGAATTCGGCGATCGGTATTCCGCCCGCAAGTCGAAGCGCTTCCTCAAGGTTTTCGGCTCCCAGCACGACGAAGCCCAGCAACTGCTCCTTGGTTTCGCGCGAAAGGTCCGTCTGTCACGACGATCTTGCCCTTGCGCTTGGGTACGGTCCTGCAAATCTTCACCGACATTCCGCACGCGGAACTTTTCACGCATTGGGAGTCGAAGCGCGATGAGCCCGCCGCTATAGTGCCGGCGCGCCGTTGGGGTTTTCCCGCGCGGCCCCATCATTGTAAACCGAGGAGAATACCATGGACCGTCACGCGACAGCCGTCTGGCAAGGCACGTTGAAGGAAGGCAAGGGCACCATCGCCACGCAGAGTGGCGCTTTGGCGGCCGTTCCCTATTCCTTCAAGGGCCGCTTCGAGGATGAGAGCGGGAAATCCGGCACCAACCCCGAAGAACTGCTCGGCGCGGCCCATGCGGCGTGTTTCGCCATGCAGCTTTCGCATTTCCTGGCCGAGAACGGCACGCCGGCCACAAAGATCGACGCGAAGGCGGTGGTGACGCTTGTTCCGGGCACCGGCATCACCGGCAGCGCGATCACGCTGGTCGGCACGGTGCCCGGCGTGGACGCCGCCAAGTTCAAGGAACTGGCTGAAAAGGCCAAGGGCGAGTGCCCGGTGTCGAAGGCGCTCGGCGCCATCGAAGTTTCGCTCGACGCCAAGCTCGGGTGATCGTCTGAGGATGGGCGTGGGGCTTCAGCCTCGCGCCCGTTCATCCCCGGCTGCGCCTCGCCTCGGAACCCCCGCCGCAATCGCGCGTTCCTGCGAACGGCACATTCAAGGGGCATCATGGAACAGCTTGTCGACGAATTCGCGCATCCAACCTACACGTCGTTTCCCGTTATCGCCGCTAGGCTTCTTCTTGCTGCTGCATTCGGCGCGGCGATCGGCTTCGAACGCGAATGGCGCAATCGCCCCGCCGGGCTTCGCACGCACATATTGGTCTGCGTCGCGGCGGCGACATTCGGCATCCTGACGATCGAGATCGTCCATGCACCGATGTTCGTGGTCGAGGGTGCGACCTACGATCCACTCCGCGTCGTCGAGGCGGTTACGGCCGGCGTCGCCTTCCTGGCTGCCGGCGTCGTGATCTTCACCAAGGGCGAGGTGCATGGCCTGACGACCGGTGCGGGCATGTGGCTTGCGGGGGCCATCGGCATTTCCAGCGGCCTCGGCCTCTGGCAGATTGCGCTGCTTGGGACAGTGCTGACGCTGGTTGTGCTGACCCTCCTTTATGCCGCACAGAGCCGCCTGGGGATGAATCAGAACAACGGCCTGCAGGAGGCCGGGGAAGCAGCGAAAGACTCAAACAAGAAATAGCTCAGACTGGCTGTTTTTGCGCCCAGTGAGGCCTGCAGCCCGCTTCCGCCTGCCGATTGCCGGTCATTCAAAAGCTTGATATGAGCCTCAGCATGGAAAAGCTGTTTGGCGATCCCGCCTACAAGGGCTTCGTGTTGCAGGACAAGAAGCGGCTGCCGGCGCGGTTCTTCGCGCGGGTTGCTGGCGCGCGGACCAGCCGCCTCCGGCACGGCTGAAACTGCCGGCGAGGCCGGATGTCCACGAATTTTTCTCCAGGATCGACGGATTTACGCAGATGAGCGCACCGCGCACCCTTTACGACAAGATTTTCGACGAACATGTCGTGCAACGCGATCCCGACGGCACGTGCCTGCTCTACATAGACAGGCACCTCGTTCATGAGGTGACCAGCCCGCAGGCTTTCGAGGGCCTGCGCCTGACAGGCCGCAATGTCCGGCACCCCGAAAAGACGCTTGCCGTGGTTGACCACAACGTGCCGACATCGTCGGATCGCAAACTCGGCATCAACCGCAATGAAGAGAGCCGCATCCAGATTGCGGCCTTGGCACAGAACGCGGCCGATTTCGGCGTCGAGTACTATTCCGAGAAGGACCGCCGTCAGGGCATCGTGCATATCATCGGTCCCGAGCAGGGCTTTACGCTGCCGGGCATGACGATCGTCTGCGGCGACAGCCATACGTCCACGCATGGCGCCTTCGGCGCGCTGGCGCACGGCATCGGCACGTCGGAGGTCGAGCATGTACTGGCCACCCAGACGCTCATCCAGCGCAAGGCGAAGAACATGCTGGTCCGCGTCGATGGCCAATTGCCGGAGGGCGTCACCGCCAAGGACATCATCCTGGCGATCATCGGCGAGATCGGCACCGCGGGCGGCACCGGCTACGTCATCGAATATGCCGGCGAAGCAATCCGCGCGCTGTCGATGGAAGGCCGCATGACGGTCTGCAACATGAGCATCGAGGGTGGCGCCCGGGCGGGCCTTATCGCTCCGGACGAGACGACCTTCACCTATGTCAAGGACAAGCCCCGCGCGCCCAAGGGCGCGGCTTGGGACATGGCGCTCGACTACTGGAAAACGCTGAGCACCGACGAGGGCGCGCATTTCGACAAGGTGATCGTTCTGGACGCAGCCAAGCTGCCGCCGATCGTGACCTGGGGCTCCTCGCCCGAGGACGTCGTCGCGGTCACGGGCATTGTCCCCGACCCCGATGCGATCGACGACGAGAACAAGCGCAACTCGAAAAAACGCGCGCTCGACTACATGGGGCTGCAGCCCGGAACGAAGATCACCGACATAACGCTCGACCGTGTCTTCATCGGTTCCTGTACCAACGGTCGGATCGAGGATCTGCGCGCCGCGGCGTCCGTCGCCAAGGGCCGCAAGGTCGACCCGCGCGTCAACGCCATGATCGTGCCCGGCTCCGGACTTGTGAAGGAGCAGGCCGAGGCCGAAGGACTGGACAAGATTTTCATCGAGGCAGGGTTCGACTGGCGCGAGCCGGGCTGCTCGATGTGCCTTGCCATGAACGACGACAGGCTGAAGCCGCATGAGCGCTGCGCCTCCACCTCGAACCGCAACTTCGAGGGCAGGCAGGGCTTCAAGGGCCGCACGCATCTGGTGTCGCCGGCCATGGCCACCGCTGCCGCGATCGCGGGCCACTTCGTCGACATTCGCGACTGGAAATAGCCGGCCCGGCTTGTTTCTCAGACGCCCGGTTGCGACCAGGCGTCAATCCGGAAGGCGCACGATCTCGTGAAAGCTGTCGCGCAGGCCGGGGACATCCTTGGGCACCACCAGCGCCAGTTTCAGCTCGTCGAACACCTTGAACCACTCGCTCCATTCAACCAGTTCGTAGCCGCCCGCATTGGTTGCCCGTTCCGCCTGGTCCTGGTCCTGATAGGCATGCTGGCCGAAGACCAGCCGCAGCATGGGCTGCGTGCCACCTGCCGGAGACACGTCGACAATGGCCGGAAAGCCGGCCCGCGCGGCCGCCCAGTCGCGGATCGTCTCGTGGTCGGTAAGCATGATCGTGTCGGCCATCTCAATCTCCGTTGTTTCTTTTGTGCGCAGGCAGATAGGCCGACTGGCGCGCCGGTCAAATCAATCTGGCCACCTTAACGCTATTTTTGCGCCTGAACGCTATGATCTCGGTCAAACCGCAAAGGGGCAGCGGCGTCGTTGGATACAGGCCTGTTCATATCGTTGCTAAACCCAGCGATCACGCTGACGCTCGCTGCGGCATTCCTCGTTCTGTTTCTCTACCGTCGCGACCGCTTCCATCTCGCGCTTGTTGTCGCCGCGTATATCGGTTCGACCTCGGGATTCCTGCTGCAGAACTTCTCATTGCCGGTCGGTCTGACGGCGACGAAGATACTGTCCAACGTGGCGTTTACCCTGGCGGTCGTCTCGCTGTCCGCAGCCATCCTGTTGCGCTACGGCCGGCCGGTTCCGTGGCTTGGCATTGGCCTGAGCGCACTCGGCGGATTGTCCGGCTTCTGCTGGTTCATGTTCGTCCAGCCAGACCTTACCTGGCGCATCCTCTCGATCAGCTTCGCGTTCGGGGCGATCAGCCTGATGGTCGCCCTGGAACTCAAGGCGATGCCGAACAAGGGCCGTATCGAGACTTTGCTCGTCCTGCTGGCCTTCCTGTCGGCGGCCAATTTTCTTGCCCGGCCCCTGATCGTCATCGCCATCGAAGGTCCATATGCGAGCGGCGTGGGCTTCCAGACGTCGCTGTACTGGACGACCGCCCTGCTGGCGCACGCCATAATGGCCCTGATGATCGCGCTTTGCCTGCTCACCGCCGAGGCGCTCGACCTGATGCGTGCGCTGAGGTCGGAGTCGATTACCGATCCACTTTCGGGCCTGCTCAACCGCCGGGGCTTCGAGACCCGCGCCTCGACCATGCTTGGCATATGCCAGACAGCCGGGCTGCCGACCTCGCTGATCATTGCGGACCTTGACCGCTTCAAGGCGCTGAATGACCGGCATGGTCATGCGGCCGGCGACCGGGTCATCGCTGAATTCGCGGCACGGCTCAGGGCGGCCGCAGGATCGCGCGCCGTGGCCGGCCGGCTGGGTGGCGAGGAGTTCGCCGTTCTGCTCCCCATGGCGGACGCCGCTGCGGCAAGGCTTTTCACGGAAGCCGTGCGCAAGGTGTTCTCGGGGGACTCGATAGCCGGACTGCCGCGCGAGGTCAGGGTGACAGCGAGCTTTGGAATTGCGCTGTGCGCAGGCAGGGAGAGCCTCTCGGACCTGATGCGCCGTGCCGACGAGGCGCTCTATCACGCAAAACGCGACGGCAGGGACAGCGTGCGGGTATCCTACCAACGGCCGCCGGAACCTCCGGTATTGTCCAGCGTGGTGGCGGCCGCCTGATGATAGCGATCAGCCTCGCCTGACCTGCTGCTTGTCAGCGGTGGCGACAGGCGTCGTCACCATCCGGTATTTCGCCAGTTCCTGAGGCAGGAAATAGTAGAGCGCCTGCGGTGGCGTATCGAGCGCGTGCAGCCAGATCGCGGGGTCGATGTCCATGTCCGTGAGGTATCGCGAAATGCGGGCCGTCGTCATTTGCGCATCGGCCATGGCCTGCGCCGGCCTGGCGTCGGCCTTGGTCGCCGCATAGAACTGGTGGACACCGATGGCTGCCTGGGACCCAACCGTTCGGGTCAATCCGCCGGCCAGGACGAGCGGGCAGGAAGAGGCGCACAGCGCGCCGTCGGCGACCACGGTGGCGACGCCTCGTTCGCGGATCAGCCTGCCCATTTCCATGGCATCGTCTAGCGCGCCGCCCGGTGAGTTGAGCGAAATGCTCTTCACATATTCGCCGCGCGCCTCGATCTCATTGGCGAGACGCATCGCGGCGCCGGGATCGATGCTGCCTTCGGCGACCAGCACGCCGTTGGCGAGAAGCGTAAACGTGATCGGCTGGCTGAGCGTAGCCTCGCCCGCGGTGACGAAGCGCCGGGGGTCGTCCGGAGGCGTGGGCGCATCGGTCTGGACGAACGGCGGCAGGATTGGCTCGGACGGGGCGTCGATCACGGCGACTTCCGGCGACCACCAGCCGTTTTCCTGCGAGAGATCACGAAGGTCGAGCGCCAGCACGCCGACCGAACCGATCAGCAACCCTCGAAACGCCCAGCGGACAACCTCGCCGTCGTCGAACCGCGAGAAATAGCGGACCAGGACATTCCGCTTGCGGGGCGTGTCACCCGGCAGGTCACCAGGCATCATGGGTGGCATGGCGCGCGTCTGGCTCATGGATCGCTCCGCTTGCGCTCGCCCAATGTGAGCGGTGTGACGTTTTCGGCGGCAGGTCTCGTTTCCTTGGGCGGCTGCTCGCCAGGCGGCGAATCCGCAGGCTCCGCCGGGATGGCGATCTGCGCGGCCGCCCTGCGACGCGCAAGCAGCGTTTCATGCAGGTCGAGGGACCGCATCATGTCGCCTGCCGTGATGCGATCGGCCTCGTCGATCTGGTCCTCGCCGCGCCGCATCGCGCCATGCACGACGCACATGATGCCGACCAGAACCGCCGGCAGAAGGTCGATCGAGATCGCGCCGGCCCAGCTCGGAATGAAATCGCCGGCGTAGCGGATGACGGCCTCCGCCGAGGTCAGCGGGACATAGCGCCGCTCGGGCACCTTGGGCTGCGCCAGAATCTCGGCTGCTGCCTCGGACAAGGCCTTGGACTGCGCGTCGACGGACGTGCGGATGGTCGCCATGACCTGGTCCTGCCGTCCGGCGAGGTCGGCCGAACCGCCATCTGCTATGGGAGCGATGAAGCCAACGGAAAGGTCGGCTGCCGCACGCATCACCGATGATGCAATGGACGTCTGCTCCAGCGCGGCGACGACACCGGCAAGCTTGACGGCCTCGGCGGCGAATGCGTCGGATCGCTGGGCTATGGGTCCGGGCGCGGAGACGAGGGTGCGCATCGCGGCAAGGTGGGCCTGGCCTTCCGCGAAGCTCGACTGCACGGTCTGGCGTGACGCTTCGATCGTGGTGGCAAGCTCGTTCATCTGCGCCGACATCTGGGTCAGCAGTTGCACGACGCTGCCCGAGCCCGAGGTACCCGTCAGCGCCCCGGAATTCTGTTCGTCGGCGGCAAGGCGGGCGAAACGTTCGGAGGCGCGCTGGATGTCCGGCAGCAGGGAGAGAGCGCCGAGTGCGTTGCTGTGCGCCTGGTCGAGGTCGGAGGTGTAGTCCTCCAGCGTGACGGCAAGATGCTGTTCCACCGCCGCCGACCCGGCGAGTGCCGCGGCGTTCAGCCAGGACGACATGGCGACGATCATCGCCGAGCCGACCACCATGATGCCGACCAGCGACAGGCGCGAGCCGCCGTCGCGCATTTCGGGCAGGAACCGGATCAGATAGGTCCAGAAGCCGTACATCGCGACCGAGACCGACACGGAATAGATGACCGCCGCGAAGAAGACGACGGTCGCGGAGCCGTCGAGCAGCGAGCGGACGCCGAGATAGGTGTAGACGCCGCTGCCCAGAGCCAGCGTGGCGAGGACGAAACGGGTCATCGTCTCAAGCGAGGCGATATGATCTGCAAGGCGGCGGGTCTGGACGGCGCGACTCATCACTCGTCTACTTTCAAGAACGGCCCCGACCGACCAGTCGGGGACATGAACATGACGAAATCAGGGCTGAACGCGCCTGATCGCAGCACCGGGCGCCGCATGCTCCGGCAGGCCGCACCATTTTCCGGGCAGGTCCGGCAGTTCTCCGTCCTCGAGCCCGTACATGTAGCTGCGCCCCTTCAACAGGACGGCTGGCTTCCAGCACTCGTAGGGAACCGACTCCTCGCCGCTGTCGGCGTAAGCGATGTTGCGGTCTTGCGGCCGCTCGTAGTCGGCAAGTTCCTGGGCAAGGGCGCCCTGCCCGACGACGATGCGCTTCGACCCGCTGCGGCTGTGAACCACAAGATTGCCGAAGCTGTCGGCATATATGCGGTCGCTGTAGGAGCTTTCCGCCTGAACCGGCATCGAAAGGCCAAAAGCCATCAGACCGACAGCGAGCGGCAGGCTCAGATCACTCAGTTTCAAACGCATGGCGCGCCATCCTTCGTGCGGGTTCCGGGCCGAAGCCCTTCGCCTCATCACCTTACAAGTTAACGCTTTCTTAAGCTTTGTTAAGGGCCAAAGCCCAAAGCCCCGACAGGCGATCGGCAAACATGGTTAATTTCAACAGGGATTCGGACCCTCCGTTTAATGCCTGAATCGCCTCTTCCAGCATTCCGCCTCAAGTCCAGAGAGTGGGCCGATGCCCGTCGGGATGCAAAAGAACGAGGTCCGCGACCAGGTCAAAAATCGCCGCGCGCCTTCGTCGGGCGAACCGATAAGCGCTTCAATCGATTGAAGTTTGTGGTCCAAGGATGCGCTCGACATTCTTCGCTACTATGTTCGCCGTAGGCCGTTTTCAAACTTTGACGCAGTGCAAAAAGAGTTCTAGGGAAACGACAGCAAAACGTCGCAAACCGTACCTTGGCGAGGACATCTTGCGCCGGTAGGGCCGACGTCCATCTGGGGAAGCCATGAGCAAGGCCACAGCCACCCGAGCACGACCGCTTTCGCCGCATCTGACGGTCTACCGGTGGCCGATCACCATGACGATGTCGATCCTGCACCGGGTTACCGGCGGAGCGCTCTATTTCGGCACCCTTCTGGTCGCATGGTGGCTGATCGCGGCGGCAACGTCGGAGAGCTATTTCGAGTTCGTCAGCACGATCCTTGGCTCGTGGTTCGGCCGGCTGGTTCTCTTCGGCTACACGTGGGCGCTGGTCCACCATATGATCGGCGGCCTGCGCCATCTGATCTGGGACACCGGAGCCGGACTGGAAAAGCACACGGCATCGCGCCTTGCCTGGGCTAATATCGCCATATCCATCATCGTGACGGTGCTGGTCTGGATCGCCGGCTATGCAGCGCGGGGGTTTTGACATGACCGACATGCGCACCCCGCTGGCCAAGGTCCGTGGGCTCGGCTCCGCCCGCGAAGGCACCGGGCATTTCTGGCATCAGCGCCTCACCGCCATAGCCAACGTTCCGCTGGTGCTGTTCTTCATCGGCTTTCTGATCTCCATCAGCGGCGCCGACCACGCGACGGTGAAGACCGCCTTCGCCAATCCGTTCGTGTCGCTGATGTTCGCGCTGATGCTGTTCTCCGCGCTCTACCACATGCGGCTCGGCATGCAGGTCATCATCGAGGACTACATCCACGGCGAGGGGCTGAAGCTGGCGCTGATCATGCTGAACACCTTTTTCGCCATCGTGGTCGGCGGCGCCTGCGCCTACGCGCTCATCAAACTTGCATTCGGGGGCTGAGGTGGCGGACGAGAAAAAGACCGGCAGCGCCTACACCTATGTCGACCACAAGTTCGATGTTGTCGTTGTCGGCGCCGGCGGCGCGGGGCTGCGCGCCACGCTCGGCATGGCCGAGCAGGGGCTGAAGACCGCCTGCATCACGAAGGTCTTTCCGACGCGCTCGCACACGGTCGCTGCCCAGGGCGGCATTGCCGCCTCGTTGCAGAACATGGGCCCGGACAGCTGGCAGTGGCACATGTACGACACCGTCAAGGGGTCGGACTGGCTGGGCGACGTCGACGCCATGGAATACATGGTGCGCGAGGCGCCGGCCGCGGTCTACGAGCTGGAGCACTACGGCGTTCCCTTCTCGCGCACCGAAGAGGGGAAAATCTACCAGCGGCCGTTCGGCGGCCACATGATGAATTATGGCGACGGGCCGCCCGTGCAGCGCACCTGCGCCGCCGCCGACCGCACCGGCCATGCCATCCTGCACACGCTCTACGGCCAGTCGCTGAAGCACAATGCGCAGTTCTTCATCGAATATTTCGCGCTCGACCTGATCATGGAGCCGGACGGGCGTTGCACCGGCGTCGTCGCCTGGAACCTCGACGACGGCACCATCCACCGCTTCTCGGCAAAGATGGTGGTGCTGGCCACCGGCGGTTACGGCCGCGCCTATTTCTCGGCGACCTCCGCGCACACCTGCACGGGCGACGGCGGCGGCATGGTTGCCCGCGCCGGCCTGCCTCTACAGGACATGGAGTTCGTGCAGTTCCACCCGACTGGCATCTACGGCTCGGGCTGCCTGATCACCGAAGGGGCGCGTGGCGAAGGCGGCTATCTCGTCAACTCGGAGGGCGAGCGCTTCATGGAGCGTTATGCGCCGTCGGCCAAGGACCTCGCTTCGCGCGATGTCGTCTCGCGCTGCATGACGCTGGAGATCCGCGAGGGGCGCGGCGTCGGCAAGAACAAGGACCACATCTTCCTGCATCTCGACCATCTCGACCCGGCCGTGCTGCACGAGCGCCTGCCCGGCATCTCCGAGAGCGCAAAGATCTTCGCCGGCGTAGACCTGACCAGGGAGCCGATCCCGGTGCTGCCGACCGTCCACTACAACATGGGCGGCATCCCGACGAATCATTGGGGCGAGGTGCTGAACCCGACGCCGGACGATCCGGATCGCGTGTCGCCGGGCCTGATGGCGGTTGGCGAAGCCGGCTGCGCCTCGGTGCATGGCGCGAACCGGCTTGGCTCCAACTCGCTGATCGACCTCGTGGTGTTCGGTCGCGCCGCAGCTATCCGCGCCGGTCAGGTGGTCGATCGCGAAGGCCCTGTGCCTGACATCAACGAGGCGGCGGTCGAGAAGATCATGGCCCGATTCGACCGGCTACGCCACGCGAACGGCGGCTCGCCGACGGCAAAGTTGCGCGACAAGATGCAGCACGCCATGCAGGACGACGCGGCGGTTTTCCGCACCCAGGAATCACTGGAGAACGGCTGCAAGCGCATCACCGAAATCTGGCGCGAACTGAAGGACCTGCACGTCACCGACCGCTCGCTGGTCTGGAACTCCGACCTCGTCGAGACGCTGGAACTGGAGAACCTGATGGCCAACGCCATCGCCACCGTCTACGGCGCGGAAGCCCGCAAGGAGAGCCGCGGGGCGCATGCTCGCGAGGACTTTTCGAGCCGCGACGACGCCATCTGGCGCAAGCACACGCTGGCGCATGTCTCGCCCGACGGCAAGGTGACGCTGACCTACCGGCCGGTGCACACCGAAACCATGCTGCCCTACGAAGAAGGCGGTATCGACCCGAAGAAGATACTGCCCAAGGCGCGGGTGTATTGAGCCATGCAACGTTTGCGGCAGACTGGGAGAGGATCGGGGTTCGGCAACGCCGTCGCGGCCTTCCTGTCTGCCTCGAAGTGGCGGGGCGCGCGGCGGTGAGCGAACTCGCATTCTTCGCCATCAATCTCGACCGCTCGCCGGAACGCTGGGCCGAAATCGAGCGGCTGTTCGGCGACATGCCCTGGCCGCTGCACCGGGTGCGGGCGGTTGATGCACGCGAACCGGAAGCCGTTCTGGCCGTGCGGGGTCAACGCATGGCTTCGCCGCCCAACGGAATCGGTCGGAATTTGCTGCGTTACCGCACCTTCACGCTTGTCGAGGAGGCGTGCTTTGCGAGCCATATCCTCGCGCTGAAGACGTTTCTCGCAAGCAAGTACACTTACGCGGTGATCCTCGAAGACGACGCGGTGCCGGCGGAAGGATCCGTGGCCGGTCTCGTCGGCGCACTCCGGCAATTGGCGTCAGGCAGCCTGGCCTTTGACCTCGTCAAGATCGAGGGAAGCAGGCGCTCCGGCCGCCGCCTTGCCGTGGAGATAGCGGACCTCGGGCGCGCGAAACTGGTCCGGTCGCTTCGCCCCTGCTCGGGCGGGGCCGCCTATCTGGTGACCCGCGATGCCGCGCGGCGGATGATCGAAAAGGCCGGCGCGCTAACGCTGCCGGTCGACGATTTCCTGTCCAATCCCGGCCTGCACGGCTGTGACGTCATGCATCTTTCGCCCTGGCTGATCGTCCAGTCCGGCGCTCGTTCCACGATGCGCGGGATGCGACGGCCGCATCACACGCTTGTCATGGGGGACCCCTCCCATCTTGTGGGGCAGGGCCTGAGGCGCGCCGGGTTGCGCATCGCGCTCTGGGCGCGTGCCCTCAAGGGTTTTCCGGCATCTCTGGCGGGCCTGTACCGCGCGCCATGGCTGTCTCCGGACACGCCCCGCCGAAAGAAGCATATGTCGGCCCGCAGCCGGGGGCACTCCGCCGCCGGAAATTCCGCCAAGGTATGAGGATCCACCGTGGTTGAACTCACCCTTCCCAAGAACTCGCAGATCAAGCAGGGAAAGACCTGGCCGAAGCCGGAAGGCGCCACCAACCTGCGCGAATACCGCATCTATCGCTGGTCGCCCGACGACGGTGAGAACCCGGCTATCGACACCTACTTCGTCGATATGGACGATTGCGGGCCGATGGTGCTCGACGCGCTGCTCTGGATCAAGAACAGGATAGACCCCACGCTGACGCTGCGCCGCTCGTGCCGTGAAGGCATCTGCGGTTCCTGCGCCATGAACATCGACGGCTCGAATACGCTCGCCTGCACCAAGGGCTGTGACGACATCAAGGGCGCGATCAAGGTCTACCCGCTGCCGCACATGCAGGTGGTGAAGGACCTGGTGCCCGACCTAACCAACTTCTACGCGCAGCATGCGTCGATCCAGCCCTATCTGCAGACCGTGTCGCCGGAGCCGGCAAAGGAATGGCTGCAGAGCCACGAGGACCGCGAAAAGCTCGACGGGCTCTACGAGTGCATCCTGTGCGCATGCTGCTCGGCGTCGTGCCCGAGCTACTGGTGGAACGGCGAGCGCTATCTCGGCCCGGCCGTCCTGCTGCAGGCCTATCGCTGGCTGATCGATTCGCGCGACGAGGCGAAGGGCGAGCGGCTCGACAATCTGGAGGATCCCTTCCGGCTCTACCGCTGCCACACCATCATGAACTGCGCGCAGACCTGCCCCAAGGGCCTCAACCCCGCCAAGGCGATCGCCGAGATCAAGAAGATGATGGTGGAGAGACGGGTCTGACCTTGTCCGAAGAGCTTCCCCTCCTCAGTCCGGCCGAAGCGCGCGTGCTCGGCTGTCTCGCCGAAAAGAAGGAACTGACGCCCGACGTCTATCCGCTGACGCTCAACAGCGCGCTTGCCGCCGCCAACCAGAAGACGGCGCGCGAGCCGGTGATGGCTCTCGAGCAAGGCGAGATCCAGCGCGCCATGAAACTGCTCACGGAAAAAGGACTTGTCCGCCAGGTCTTCGCCTCGCGTGTCGAGCGTTATGAGCACCAGCTCGCGCAGAAATTCTCGCTCACCCAGGCGCAGGTCGCGATCATCGGGCTGTTGCTGCTGCGCGGGCAGCAGACCGCGCACGAGCTGCTGGCGCGCGCCGAGCGCATGGCGCGCTTCCAGTCGATCGAGCAGTTGCGCGGCGATCTCGACCTTTTGATCGGCCGCCGGCCGCCGCTGGTGCAACTCATCGAGCGGGGTCCCGGCCAGCGCGAGGAACGCTATGTGCAATTGCTCGGCGGTCCGGTCGAGCTCGCAGCGGTTGCGGCACAGCCCTACCGCGCGACTTCCACGCATGCACCGGAACTTGAGCAACGCGTCGACGAACTGGAGCGGCAGGTTGCACAACTTACGGAGCGGCTGCGGGCGCTGACGGGAGAGTAACCGCTCAGCGGCGCTCTTCGCCCTTGTTGCGCATCCGGCGCTCCAGCGCGCGCAAAGCGATAGAAAGCCCGACCGTCAGGATCAGGTAGATGTAGGCGACGATCGAGTAGGTCTCGAAGAAGCGGAAGGAACCCGCCGCGTAGACCTTTCCCATCTGCGTGATGTCGGCGACGCCGAGCACCGACACCAGCGAGCTGTCCTTCACCATGGAAACGAAGTCGTTGCTGTAGGGCGGCAGGATCGTGCGGAACGCCTGCGGCCACACGATGTGGCGAAAACGGCGGTAGCGCGACAGGCCGAGCGCCTTGCCGGCCTCGATCTGGCCGCTATCGACCGACTGGATGCCGGCGCGAAAGATCTCGGCAATGAAGGACGAGTAGGCGACGGTGAGCGCGATGACCGCGCGCGCCAGCAGGGATATGTCGCGAACCTGTAGTTCCGGCAGCAGTCCGGCGGCCTGCAATTGGGCGGTCGCTGCGTTCCAACCGGCGACAAATGCCGGTACGCCGGCGAACGCGATCCAGAACAGCAGCACCAGGATCGGCACTCCGCGAATGATCTCGACATAGAAGCGCGCCGTCTGGCTCAGCCATCGCGATCGCGACAGCGCCATGAGGGCGATCGCCAGGCCCAGTGCCGAGGCCATCGCGAACGCCGCGATGGTGACGAGGATTGTGATCCAGACGCCGCGCGCAACGATGCGGAAAACCTGGGAGTAGATGTCGTTGGTGGCGATGACGATGGCGACCGTCACCGCAAGGGCCGCTGCAACGACCAGCCACCAGGGAAAGTCGCGTCCGCCTGCCGGTTCCCGCGCGGCTCCCCGCATGATCAGCGGTCGGGCTGCGTCGGCATCAGGCGCACGAAGGTCTGCTCGCGCACGCCGCCGCTCCACTGGTCGATCTCGTCTTCGCCGGAAAGCGCGAAGCCATGCCGTTCGTAAAGGCTGCGCGCGGCGTCGAGGCCTGCAAAGGTGGTGAGCCAGATGCGTGGGTAGCCGCGTCCGTCGCAGAAACTCAGCGCCCTGCCGAGCAGATCGGCGCCGAGCCCCTTGCCCTGCGTCTCTTCGCTGACGATGAACCATCGCAGATGCGCTCCACGATGACCTCCGCCGCTCGCGTCCACCACCACCGAGGCGACCGCGCCGTCGTCGCCATAGGCGGCGAGGAACAGGTCCTGCGCGTCGTCGTGGCGGGCCAGATATTCGGCGAGTTCCATGCCCACCTTGGTCTCGAACGGCAGGCCGAAATTCCAGTGTTTCGAATAATAGCGCGCGTGCAGCCCGACGATGTCGGCGAGCGCGCCAGGCCGATAGCCGCCGATCTCGATGGTCATCGACGCGTTACGGCTTGTAGTCGACGAACCACTTCTGCGTCAGCCCGTCCAGCGTTCCATCCGCCTTGAGCGCGGCGATGCCCGCGTTGACCGGCGCGACGAGATCCGCGCCCTTGGGGAAGATGAAGCCGAATTCCTCCGCCTGCAGCGGCTCGCCGATCATCTTCAGCTTGCCGTCCGACCCCTCGGAAAGGAACTTGCCGGCCGCGCTGTCGGTGAGAACCACATCGACGTCGCCCGATTTCAGCGCCTCGACAGTCGCCGCGAAGGTTTCCATCAGCTTGATGCGCGGGTTCTGTTCGTTGCCGTCGAGCACATTGTAGACGGCTACGTAGAATGGCGAGGTGCCAGCCTGCGCGCCGACCAGAAGCTTGTCGTCGGCCGCGAAGCTCTTTGGGTCCGTGAAGCGGCTTTCGTCGCCGCGCACCAGCATGAAGATCTCGGATTTCATGTAGGGGTCGGAGAAATCCACCTTCTCCTTGCGGTCGTCCTTGATTGTGATGCCGGTCATGCCGATGTCGTACTGCTTGTCCGAGACCGCCTGGATCATCGCGTCCCACGACGTGTTCTGGTACTCGACCTTGAAGTTGAGCCGCTTGGCGAGTTCCGCCATAGCGTCATATTCCCAGCCGATCGGCTGGCCGGTCTTCTGGTCAACGAACTGGAGCGGGAAATAGGCGTTCTCGGTCACCACGAAGACCGTCTTGCCGCCGAGATCCGGCAGCGCCTGGGCGTGGGCCGCGAACGGCGTCAACAACAAGGCGCCAATTGCAGCGAGCGCGATTTTCAACGTTCTCATATCCAAAGCTCCCTTATCGATGGGCCGAGCGGCCCGTGCGGAGACTTTAGCTTGTCGTGACGTACTGGCAAGCAGGCGCGACCAGGGCATCGCAAACAAAAAAGGCGGCCGAAGCCGCCTTTTCATGAAAACCATGGCCGATCTTATTCGGCGGCTTCAGTGGCCTTTGCCTCGGCTGCGGCCTTCTCGGCGGCGTCCTGCGCTGCCTTCTCGATCGCAAGCGCCTCGGCGGCAGCGACCTTCTCTGCCTCGAGTCGAGCCTTTTCGGCCAGCATGGCCTCGCGCTCGGAATCATTCAGCTTGCGGGCGCGAACGCCGGTGTTCTCGGTGATGCGGGCCGACTTGCCGCGGCGGTCGCGCAGGTAATAGAGCTTGGCGCGGCGCACCTTGCCGCGGCGGACAATCTCGACGCCCTCGATCAGCGGCGAGTAGACCGGGAACACGCGCTCCACGCCTTCGCCGTAGGAAATCTTGCGGACGGTGAAATTTTCCTGGAAGCCCGAGCCGGCGCGGGCAATGACCACGCCCTCATAGGCCTGCACGCGGGTGCGCGTACCTTCTGTGACGCGAACCTGGACGCGAACGGTGTCGCCCGGCTGGAATTCGGGCAGCGTGCGCTTGGCTTCGATCTTGGCGGCCTGTTCGGCCTCGAGCTGACGGATGATGTCCATCGGGATGGTCCTCTTTCTTGCTTCTCGACAGCCAGAGCGCCCGACGCTCGCCTTGCAGTTCATAACCGCTCGGCTATGCCGTTCCGCGCCGTAAGGCCGGAAGAGCAGGGGCGAATTCACCGTTCTTATTGACGGGACCGGCAGATTGTTCTTCCGGTTCGGGCGGGCACATACAGGGAATCCGGGCTGTTGTAAACCGCGCCCAACGGTTGTGCCAGTCCGTTGCCGTGCTTGCGCGGCGGGCGCCGCGCACCTAAACCGCGTGGACGATGACGCTGATCGATGCACTCCTCCTCTTCGCCGCAGGGTTCGTTTCCAGCGCGGTCAATGCAGTGGCCGGCGGCGGGACATTCATCACCTTCGGGGCCATGTCGCTGGTCGGTGTGCCGCCGATCGCGGCCAATGCCACGTCGTCGGTCACGCAGTTCCCCGGCTATGTCACATCTACACTGGCATATTGGAGCGACATCCGTACCTTTTGGCGCGGCGCGCTGATGCTATGCGTCATCTCCGTGGCGGGCGCCCTTGCCGGGGCACTCATCCTGCTCGCACTCGACAACCCCGAGTTCCGCTCCATGGTCCCCTGGCTGTTGATCGCCGCAACAGCCTTGTTCGCCGCAGGGCCCTGGTTGAAGGCTGTCCCGCGTGAAAGCGATCGCCAGCATGTCGGCACGGCAACAGGCTCGATCGTGCAGTTCGTCACGGCGATCTATGGCGGCTTCTTCGGCGCCGGCATGGGGGTCATGATGCTGGCAACGCTGGGGCTCACGCAGCACGGCGATTACCATCGCCTCAACGCGCTGAAGAACATGCTTGCGATGGTGATCGCGGCCGTCGCCATCCTGGTCTTTGTCCTGGGCGGCGTCATTTCGTGGCCGCATGCGCTGGTCATGCTGCCCGGCGGCGCGCTCGGCGGCTATGCGGGCGTCTGGCTGGCGCGTCGGGTGCCGCAGTCAATCATGCGCGGCTTCGTCATCTGCGTCGGGCTGTTGCTGGCGGTCTACTACTTCACGACGGCTTGACGGGGCCCGGTCGAAGATCGGGACGCCGTTCGGCGGTGAGGTTTTCCGCCTGATCGCGCCGCCATTTGGCGATCTTGCCGTGGTTGCCCGAGGTCAGCACCGCCGGGATCGGCCTCTCTTCGAAAACCTGCGGCCTCGTGTAGTGCGGATGTTCGAGCAGTCCATTCTCGAAGCTTTCCTCGTCGCCGGAAATCTCGTTGCCCATGACGCCCGGCAGCAGGCGCACCACCGCGTCGAGCAGGACGAGCGCGGCGGGCTCGCCGCCCGACAGGATGAAATCGCCAACGGATACTTCCTCCAACTCGCGAGAATCGATGACGCGCTGGTCGACCCCCTCGAAGCGCCCGCATAGGATAACCGCGCCGGGTCCGGCGGCGAGCGCGCGCACGCGCGCCTGCGTCAACGGCGCTCCGCGTGGGCTCATCAGCAGGCGCGGGCGCGGATCGCCTGGAGGCGAGGCGTGGTCGATCGCCTTGGCAAGCACATCGGCGCGCATCACCATGCCGGCGCCGCCGCCGGCCGGCGTGTCGTCGACGGTGCGATGCCGGTCGGTCGCGAAGTCACGGATCTGGACCGCGTCGAGCGACCACGTGCCGGACTCGAGCGCACGGCCGGCGAGCGACAGGCCGAGAGCGCCCGGAAACATTTCGGGGTAAAGCGTGAGGACGGTGGCGCGAAACGTCACCGGTTGCCTCCGGCGTCCCTCGGACCCCGCGGCCGATCCCTGGCATCGAAGCGGCGCGGATCGTCCGGCACGCCGTCATCGTCGGCGCCTTCGGCTAGCCCGGCGGCAATCGTGTCGATGCGTATGAAGCCGGCCTTGACATCGACTTCGGGGACTGACGCCTGCGAGAACGGTATCAACAGGCCCTTGCGGCCATGGAACGTGATCTCGAGAATGTCGCCGCCGCCGAAATTCTGGATCGCGATCACCCTTCCAGCGACAACGCCGGCTTCGTCGCGGACGGCAAGCCCGACAAGGTCGGCGTGGTAGAACTCGTCCTCGGCTTCGGGGGGCAATGCCGACCGTTCGATAAAGAGTTCGGTGCCGGTCAGGCTTTCCGCCGCCGAGCGATCGCTGACCCCCTTGAAGCGCACGACCGCGACCTCGCCGGCCGCACGTATCGTTTCGACCTCGAAGACCCGGCCCTCCTTGCTGGAGAGCGGCCCATAGCCGCCGAGCGCCAGCGGATCGCCGGTGAAGGTTTTTACGCGCAGTTCGCCCTTGATGCCGTGGGCGGCGCCGATGACGGCCATCTGGACAGGGCTTTGAAGCTTCACGGGTTGCTAACCTGGTTAAGTCATTGTTGACTTATTCCAACCGGGTGCCCGCTGCCAATGCAGGAATTTCTCATCCCTGCCAAACCTGACCTGCAAAAGGCCCGGCAGGATTGGCTGACCGCGTTGGCCAAGGAGCGCCGCCTTTCGCCCGAGACCGTCGAGGCATATGAGCGCGACACCCGCCAGTTCCTGCAATTCCTGACCGGTCACAATGCGGGGCCTCCGGGCCTGTCCGATATCGCCGCCCTGCGCGCAGCGGATCTGCGCGGTTTCCTCGCACATCGCCGCCAGGGAGGCGCAGGCGCGCGCACGCTCGGGCGGGGGCTCGCAGGCGTACGTTCCCTGTTCAGGTTCCTTGAACGGCGCGGACTAGCCAATGCAGCGGGCGCGACCGCGCTTCGCGCGCCACGGCAACCGAAATCCCTTCCCAAGCCGCTGACCGCGAACGATGCGCGACGCGTCGTGTCCGCCGAGGCGCAACTGGCCGAGGAACCGTGGATCGCCGCGCGCAACGCAGCCGTGCTGACGCTGCTCTATGGTTGCGGCCTGCGCATCTCCGAGGCTCTGGCCATAAAGGCCGGCGAACTGCCCGGCGCCAGCGTGCTGCGGGTCGCCGGTAAGGGTGGGAAGACGCGCCTGACGCCGGTGTTGCCTGCTGCGCTGCAAGCTGTCGCCGAGTATCGCAGGCTCTGCCCCTATCGTTTGGATGCCGGCGCGCCGCTTTTTCGCGGCACGCGCGGCGGCAAACTCGATCCGGCAATCATCCAGCGCGAAATGCGCAAGCTGCGATCGGCGCTCGATCTGCCGGCTACGGCGACGCCGCATGCGCTGCGCCATTCCTTCGCCACGCATCTGCTCGGGCGCGGCGGCGACCTTCGGACCATTCAGGAACTTCTCGGCCATGCCAGCCTGTCGACGACGCAGATCTATACCGGCGTCGATACGGCAAGGTTGCTCGAAATCTACGACGCCGCCCACCCGCGCGCCTGAGCGCCACAAGGACGGCGTACGACAATCTTCGCTTTCGCGTTAACGGTTTGGCGGCAATTGAAGGCTAGTCTGGTTCCATGACAAAAGCTCGCGCCATCGCCATCGCGGACCGCGCCGCCCCTTTCGCGCTGAAGCTCGTTTCAGCGGCCAACCTTCTGTTTCTCGCATCCTTCCTGATCGCTCTGTCCCTCGCGATCGATATGGCGCGCCCCTAAACCACTCCGGGTTGCCGTAGCCGCATCGCGCGGCTATCACGGCATGTCTTCGAGGCGGGCTTTCGCCGCCTCTGTCCCGAAAGCCGTTCATGAGCCGCCTCGAAAGCTTCATCCGCCGAATGTCGGCGCAGCGCGATATCCTCGATATGATCTGCCGCGACATGGACCTGCTTGAGGGACCGGTCGTCGAGCTTGGGCTAGGGAACGGGCGCACCTACGATCATCTGCGCGAAAGGCTGCCCGGCCGCCGCATCATCGCCTTCGATCGCGTCAATGCGGCCAACCGCGGGTCGCTGCCACCCGAGGGCGATCTGATTCTTGGCGAAATCGACCAGACTTCAAAGCCTTTTGTCGGCATCAACGCCGCGCTGGTGCATGCCGACATCGGCAGCGGCTACGACGATCAGGACGCGCTAAACCTGCGCTGGCTGCCACAGCTTGCAGTCGACCTGCTTGCGCCCGGAGGCATCGCCGTCAGCGGCGTGCGCCTCGACCATCCGCAACTCACGCCGCTGCCTATCCCCGCGCACATTCCGCAGGGCCGCTATTTTCTCTACAGACGCAAGCAGTCCTAGCCGCCGGCCGCCGGCGCCGGCGCGTCGCCGGTGAGCGGCTTGGGCACCACCCGGATATCGTTATCGCGGAACGCCTGGTGCACGGCCTTCAGCACTGAGCGGCGTATTCCCGACACGTCGGCCGGCCGGGCTGTGAATTTGCCTCTGACAACCAACGTGCCGTCCTCCACATTGGCGATGCCCTGGCTCTTGAACGTTTCGATGATGCCCGGCGACAATTCCGGGTCGGCAAGCAGGTCCTGTCCGATTTTCTTGAACATCTTGCGTACGAGTTCCATGTCGGTGTCGAACGAAAGCCTGAACGCGATTTTCTCGATCGCCCAGTCGCGGCTGAAGTTCACCACCTTGCTGATCTGACCGTAGGGAATGGTGGCGACGGGCCCCCGCGGGTTGCGCAACGTCACCGAACGCACCGAGATCTTCTCGACCGTACCCTTGGCGCCGGACGTCTCGATGTACTCGCCGATGCGGAAGGCGTCGTCCACGAGGAAGAAGAGACCCGAGACGATGTCCTTGACCAGCGTCTGCGAGCCGAAACCGATCGCAAGCCCAAACACGCTGAGGCCGGTGATGAGCGGCCAGACGTTGACCCCCAGCGAAACGAGGATCGACAGGAATGCCATGGCGGCTATGGCAGATTTGCCGACCCAGCCGATCAGTGGCACCAACGTTCCGAGGCGGGAAGAGGGCGCCGCGACATGGCCGGCCGCCGATTGTCCGTCGCGGTGCGTAATCCGCCCCATCACCGTGCCAAGCAGGTTCCAGGCGAATGCCGCGCCCGTTGCGATCGTCCCGATATGAAAGGCCTCGGTCGTGATGCTGTGGAGATTGATTCCGAAACCAGAGGCGAGCGGTGAGGCCCACAAGGCGCCGAGCATCGTGACCATCGCTATCACCACCGCAAATCGCAAGGTCTGCTGCAAGGCGATACCGACGACGGAAGCGCGCGTTGCTTCCATGGCAACGCTTGCCCGTCTGGCGATCAGGGCGTCGATGTGCGGGGTCAGGAATACGATGACAACGGTCAGCAGAACGGATCCAGCGGGAAGCCCCACGCCGAGTGTCGCGGCGACCTGCGTCGTCACGAACGTGACCGCGAGGAACCCGACGATTGTCGCGGGCCAAAGTCGTGCAATCCAGCCATGCCAGCGCGAACGCGGCTTCGATCCGGCGACTGCACCGGCCAGCGTCTTGCGGTGATACCAAACTATCCAGATGAACATCGCAAAGATCGGAAGCACGAACAGCAGGATTCCGAGCACGTCCCGCAGCCCCGCTCCCGAGTTCCAGACACTCAGCGTCGTCATGAACGCCATGCCCACCAGGCCCCAGCCGACCGCAATGCAAAGGTCCCGCGCCAGCCTGCCCAGCCGCCCCCTGCGAAGTTGCGACTTCGTCAGCAGCGCATGGAGAGCCTCGAAGACCACCAAGGCAAAGGCCGTGGCGACGATCCAGATGCGCAGCGTCCGGATAGCAAGTCCCTCGGCCGGCAGGAACCGCTGGACGACGACGCCTACAACAACGGCAATAAGCGCCGCCCCGAGCAGCGCGAACAGCCTGCGCCAGGCGCCCTCATGGCGCCGGCCGAACCAGCGCCGGCAAAGCAGGAACGTAAGGGCCGTCAGGGCAACGACGACGATGATCTGGAGGAACAGCGCGCCGAAACTCGTCCCGCCGGCTGCAAATGATGCGTGCATGGCATCCAGTTCGCTGCCGATTGTTCGAATCTGGCCGAAGCGTGATTCCAGTCCGCTGACGAAACGGTTGATCAGCTGTTCCACGCCGGAAACGATCGTCGAAACGTCGCTCGCCGCAGATGAAGTCTCTTCCGCCATGTTCCCCCCAAGAACAGCTCGCGCGAATGCCGCTAGCCAGTGAATATATGGGGTCCGGTCGGGAAACAATATCCCTGGGTAGAAGCTCCGGCAGTTAGGTCAAGCCATGCCGAGCGCGGCCATGTAGAGGTCGAGGATGGCCTCGGCCTCCTGTCGCTCCGCCTGGTCCTGCTTGCGCAGCCGGATGATGGCGCGGACGGCTTTCGTATCGAAACCGGTGCCCTTCATCTCGGCATAGACTTCCTTGATGTCGTCGGCGATCGTCTTCTTCTCTTCCTCAAGGCGCTCGACGCGTTCGATGAAGGCGCGCAACTGGCCGGCGGCAACGGTCTGGCTGGTCTCGGTGATATCGTCGGCCATATTGTTCTCCTGGAGATCTCGGTCCGCGACTCGCGAACCCGGCAGGGCGTGCGGTTCGATGCCCGAAGCAGCCCTAGGGGTCAAGGGCCGTCGGCACGGTCCAGGCTCAATGATCCTTGGGCCTGTTTTCTTCGAATGCCGAGTTCTGCGCGGCCGATACCTCGGTCTGGTGCTTCAGCTGCCATTCGGCATATAGCATCCCATAGATCATGACGCGCGACTCGTCCTTGGTGAGCGCCACGCCTTGCGCCTCCGCGGCTTCGCGAACCCAATTCGACAGGCAGTTGCGGCAGAAGCCCGCGAGGTTCATCAGGTCGATGTTCTGAACGTCGGCGCGCTCACGCAGGTGTTCCACGAGCCGGCGGAACGCCGCCGCCTCGAAGTCGCGTTGCTGGGTTTCGCTGATGCCGGTCATGGCGATACTCCGGATTTCTTTTTGACGGGCCCTGCCCGCGAGCCGTATTGCACGACCCTATGGATATCGGGTCGGCTGTTGATCGCGTCAACGATCGGCGCAAGGCGTTTGGCCCACGCCTGGGCACCGGCCTCGTCGGCGATCAGGTCCTGCCTGATCTCGATCAGCGCATGGGCGAACCCGTTGACTATGGCGTGCTTGTACATTGTGTCGCCGAGCAACGCGCCGTCATAGGGTTCGTTGTCGCCCACGGCAAGCAGCGGGTCGGCGGCCAGCATGTCGATAAGCGGCCGCGCCACGCGGTCGTCGAGATCCCACAGCACGCCGGCGTGCCACGGACGCGCATGTCGTTGCATGACTGGGGTGAAGGAATGAACCGAGAAGATCATGGGCGGCCTGCCCGACGCCGACGCTACCGAGGCGATCAACGCGCCGACGGCGTCGTGATAGGGACGGTAGAAGCGATCGAGCCGCCGCTCCCTCTCCGCGTTCGAAATTGGATGGTTGGCCGGCACGACCGTGCCGTCATAGAGTTGGCGGATCAGCGTCGGATCGTCCTCGCCGCGATTGGGATCGATGAGCAGCCGCGAGAACCCAGCCATGACCGCGGGAGCGCCGGTCAGCGCCGCAAGCCGGCTAGTCACCGCCTCCACGCCGATGTCGTAGGCGATATGACGGTCGAACTCGCTCGCCGGCAGGCCGAGATCGCCATACTCATCAGGCAGGTCGCGCCGGGCGTGGTCGGCGACAAGTACGACGCCGAGACCGCGGTCGCCTTCGACAAGTTCGAACGGAGCAAAAACGGCGGAACGGGTCATCCAGCGAAGCCTGTTGGGCGCCGAATCGGGTCGGACGGCGGATCTGGTGCGGCGAAGCTGCACAATGCCGCGCTTTCGCCAATCTTTTCAAGAAATTCTCGGCACTTGTTTCGAGGGTTGCCCCGATAGGCCTGCCGCGCGGGCCAAATCGATTGAATGCGATCCACTCGCCGCGTTGACATAGGTCCAGACTTTTCCGAAAAGGGTCGCCTGACATGCTTCTGCAATCAAATAGGGGTTTGAGGATGGCTCGTGCCGCCGGGCAGCGCATTCGGTTTGCGTCGCCCGTGCCGCTGGCCCTCGTCGCCATGTTTGGCCTTATGTCGCTGGGTGTATCGGAAGCTCGCGCCGACTTCCGCGTCTGCAACGCGACGCAGAATCTCGTCGGCGTCGGCATCGGCTACCGTGCGAAGGACGGCTGGGTCACCGAGGGCTGGTGGCATATCGAGGGCTCGACCTGCAAGACGCTCATCGAGGGCCCGCTGTCATCGAGATTTTATTATCTTTATGCAGAAGACGCCGAGCGGGGTGGCCGCTGGGACGGCCCAATCAACATGTGCGTCGCTGAAAAAGAGTTCAAGATCGCCGGCGTCAATGACTGTTTCGCGCGCGGGTATCAACGCGCCGGCTTTGAAGAATACGACACGGGCGAGCAGACAAGCTGGATGGTTCAGCTGACCGACGAGCCTGCAACGGACGGCGAGGCTGCCGTCACGGGACAAACCAATCCATGAAGAGACGCAGCCGCAAGGTAAAGATCCTCGCCACCATAGGCCCGGCCTCCTCCAGCCAGGAAATGCTGAAGAAGCTGTTCGAGGCGGGCGCGGATGTCTTCCGCATCAATATGAGCCACACCGACCACGAACTGATGCGCACTCTGGTCGGCCGCATCCGTGCGGTCGAGGAGGAAGTCGGTCGCCCGATCGGTATCCTCGCCGACCTGCAGGGACCCAAGCTTCGGGTCGGCAAGTTCGCCAACGGCAAGGAATCGCTTCAGAAGGGCCAGACGTTCACACTGGACGACAACCCGGACCCCGGCACATCGACGCGGGTCTATCTTCCGCATCCGGAAATCCTGCGGTCGGTCGAGCCGGGGCATCGCCTGCTGATCGACGACGGCAAGCTTGAACTCAGGGCCGTGACCTGCGACGGCAGGTCCATCGTCTGCACCGTGGTCGCGGGCACCTCGATCTCCGACAAGAAGGGCGTCAGCCTGCCCGACACCGACCTGCCGGTCGGCGCGCTGACCAACAAGGATCGCGCCGATCTCGACGCCGTTCTCGAGACCGGCGTCGACTGGGTCGCGCTGTCGTTCGTGCAGCGCCCCGAAGACCTGTCGGAAGCGCGCAAGATCGCGCGGGGCCGCGCGCTGATCATGTCGAAGATCGAAAAGCCGCAGGCGGTTGCCCGGTTGCCCGAGATCATCGAACTTTCCGACGCGCTGATGGTGGCGCGCGGCGACCTCGGCGTCGAGATGCCGCTCGAGGCGGTACCGGGTATCCAGAAGCAGATCACGCGCGCCGCGCGCCGCGCCGGCAAGCCGGTTGTGGTGGCGACGCAGATGCTGGAATCGATGATCACCGCGCCGGTGCCGACACGCGCCGAGGTTTCGGACGTGTCCATCGCCGTGTTCGAGGGTGCCGACGCGATCATGCTGTCGGCCGAATCGGCGGCAGGCGCCTATCCGGTCGAAGCCGTCGCGATGATGGACCGCATCGCAACCAAGGTGGAAACCGACCCCACATATTCGGGCATCATCAACGCGCAGCGTTCCGAGCCCGAGGCAACCGGCGCTGACGCCATCTCTTTCGCCGCGCGTGAAATAGCTGAGACGCTTAAGCTGTCGGCGATCGTCACCTATACGGCGTCGGGCACAACCGGCTTGCGCGCCGCCCGCGAGCGGCCGCAGGTGCCGATCATCGCGCTGTCGCCGATCCTCAACACGGCGCGCCGGCTGTCGCTGGTCTGGGGTACGCATTGCGTGGTCTCGCCGGACGCCAGCGACCTCGACGACATGGTCGACCGTGCCTGCCGCATCGCCCAGGAAGAGAATTTCGGCGGCAAGGGCGATCGCATCATCATTACGGCCGGCGTGCCGCTGCGCACACCGGGCTCCACCAACATGCTGCGCATCGCCTATATCGGGCAGGAAGAGAACGCGACCGATCCAGAGCGCGGTCGCATTACACAGCGGAAAGCTCCCCGGTAGGCGTCGTCTGCAGGCAGATGCCGGCGCCGGAACGGTCCCCGGCAATCCGCTCCTCCACCTGCCTTGCAACGGCTTGGACATCGCGCGGCGACCCGCCGAGTTTTTCGACCGCCGCGACGACCAAGTCCGGCGCGATCCAATCGGGTTTGTGGCCGAGATTCCTGACCCAGACGAGTTCGGCTCCCGGAATGTCCCGGGCGAGGCCCAGCGAGTGGATTTCCTCATAAACCACCGTGTCCGCATCGCCCGAAATAACCAGGGTCGGCGCGGCTATCTCCTTGTAGCGCAATACGTTGGCCATCGCGAAGCCATACAGGCCATCGACGTCGCGCGCATTGGCACGAAACGAGAGAGGGCGGAGCACCAGCGGGATTTGGGCGCGCCGCAGATAGGATTCAGGCACCGTGTTCGGTGCGAAGACGCAGAGCGTCGCCGGCCCAAGGCGCATGGCTCCGGCGGGGCTCGCCACGGTCTCGGAAAACAGCCATCCCAGAACCGGCACAACGGTCAGGTGATAGTACCAGGAGGTCTTGCCGCCGGGCCATGGGTGGGTGGCAGGAGCCAGGAACAGCAGACCGCTCGTGCGTCCGGGATATGCCAGCGCGAATGCCGCCGCGACTGAACCGCCGAAGGAATGGCCGACGATGATCGCCTGCTCGATGCCCAGCTGGTCCATCAGGCCGGCGATCAGCGACGCCTGCTCGGCCTGCTCTTCATGACCCTTGCCCCGGCCGGACCAGCCGTGGCCCGGCCGGTCGAGGAAGAGCATCTCGGCCCTGCCTTCGAGAAGCGGCCGCAACGGGACCATCTGGTCGTTGAGGTTTGCGCTGGCGCCATGAATGAAAACCACTGGCGGCAATTCAGGGTTCGCCGGCCCAGGAACGTGCACGTAGTGAAGCCTGACGCCGTCTATCTCGGCCAAGCTTCCGACGGACGGGTTGTCCCGTTCGATGAACCAGGCGTTCAGACGCGTCACGGCCGCGAGCATAGCAAGCAGCGCGAGCAGAAGCATGAGAACGATTGAAAGGAAATTCATCAAGTGGGGGACTTGCGCGCCGTCGGTGGTTGTCAGATGCCTTCGCCGGCGAGCTCTTCCGAGAGCGTGGCGACCTCGGCCTGGGCGCTGCGCATCATCGGATAGATATCGAGCACGCGCTGCCAGGCCTGCAGGGCCAATTCCTTGCGTCCGGTGTTCTTCATGATCTGGCCCATGCCCGCCAGCGCGCCGAAATGGCGCGGTTCCAGTTCGAGCGTGCGATTGATGTCGGCCATCGACTTGGCGTAGTTCTCCATCATGAAATGCGCGGTGGCGCGTCTGTTCCAGCCCTCCGCGTAGGTCGGCCGCATCGTTACGACCTGGTCGAGGAAATCAAGCGATACGTCGAACTTCTTGGCGTCCATGGCGGTCTTTGACCACCCCATCATGAGATCAATCGAGGCGCTGCCGGAATTGCTCCACGCTTCGCCGATGCGCGCGGCGATCCGCTCGGCCGCTGCCTCGTTGCGCTCCCGCTTCAATTGAAGGAACAGCGCATCGAGGCGATTTTCCTGGCGTTCTTCGGCCGGACCGCTGGGTAGTTCCAACCCCTCGGCGGGTAAGCCGTCGGATAGGGCGGAAGGTGGTGAGGATTGGCTGTCTTCGGCCGCGAAGGCGGGCAGTAGAACGAGGCCGGTCAGCGCCGCGGCGCAAAATGCAAATACAGGTCGCATGTGCGGAAACCTATGCCCCCGCACCCAAAGGTCAAAGTGAAATTTTCGTGCGACCCTGCCTTGCGGCGGCCGGTCAAACGCCGATCAGCCCTGGCGCGCCTTGAACCGCGGCGCGGTCTTGTTGATCAGGTAGACGCGGCCCTTGCGGCGAACCAGCTGGTTGTCGCGGTGGCGGCCCTTGAGGGCCTTGAGGGAATTCTTGATCTTCATCGGTCTGGCCTGTCGTATGGGCCCGATCCGGGCCGAACATAAAAAGCGCGCCCAAGGAGCGCGCCGGAATTTGTGACAGGCTCATAAACGAGGACCCACGCGGCTGTCAACCGTAGCGCCGGGTTACGCCGAAGCTTGCCGGTCAAGTCATCACCCGATCCGCCCGATGCGGGTGAAATGCCCCATTTTCCGGCCGGGTCGGGCTTCCGCCTTGCCGTAAAGATGTAGAACGAGGTCGGGCTCCGCCAGAAGCGCCGGCGCGCGCTCCACATCATCCCCGATCAGGTTTTCCATCACGCAGTCCGAATGCCGCCTCGTATCGCCGAGCGGCAGCCCGGCTACCGCGCGGATATGCTGCTCGAATTGCGAGACCGCGCAGGCGGCTTCAGTCCAATGGCCGGAGTTATGGACGCGCGGGGCGATCTCGTTGACCAGCAGCGAATGGTCGGCGAGCACGAAGAACTCGACACCGATGACCCCTACATAGTCGAGGGCTTCGAGAATGGCGAAAGCGCCGTCGCAGGCGATCGCGGCCGTGCCGGGCGGGACGGCCGCGGGTACCGTCGAGGTATACAGGATGCCGTCGCGGTGGACATTCTCCGCGGGGTCGTAGGCAGCGAGAGCGCCATCTTTCCCGCGCGCGGCGATGACGGAGATCTCGCGCCGAAAGCCGACGAGCGACTCCAGGATCAGCGGCACGCCGCCTATCGCGGCATGGATGCCGTCAACATCGCCGCTGAAATCGCGAAACAGGCGCTGGCCCTTGCCGTCGTAGCCCATGCGCCGCGTCTTCAGCACGCCGCTGCCGCCGAACTCGGAAAGCGCCGAGGCAAGCTCGGCATCGTTGTCCACGGGCAGGAAGTCCGCCGTGGAAACCCCCGCCGCATTGAGAAATTGCTTCTCCGCGACACGATCCTGGCTGACTTCGAGCGCTTTCGGTGGTGGGAAGACCGGAACGTCGACGGCAAGTCGGCCGGCTGCCGCGACCGGCACGTTTTCGAACTCGTAGGTCACGACATCGGAGTGCTTTGCCAGCTCGGCAAGTGCAGCCGGATCGTCATAGGCAGCGACGATCTGCCGGTTGGCGACCTGCGCGGCGGGGCAGTCAGGCTGAGGTTCGAGGATAACGGTCCGGTAGCCGAGGCGTGCGGCAGCCATCGCCAGCATGCGTCCCAGTTGGCCGCCGCCGATGATGCCGATCGCGCTGCCAGGCGCAAGCGGGCCGGCGATGCCCGTCATGACGCGTCGGACGGTTCGTTGGCGACCTTCGCCGTCTGCGCGCTTCGAAAGGAATCGAGGCGCTTGGCGAGTGCCGCATCCGAAAGCGCAAGCACCGCCGCCGCCAGCAGCGCCGCATTGACCGCGCCCGCGCGCCCGATGGCCAGGGTGCCGACAGGAATGCCCGCCGGCATCTGCACGATGGAAAGCAGCGAATCCTGGCCCGACAGGGCTTTCGATTCGACGGGAACGCCGAACACCGGAAGTGGCGTGAGCGCAGCGGCCATGCCGGGAAGGTGGGCGGCGCCGCCGGCTCCCGCCACGATAATCTTGTAGCCCGCCGCCTTGGCGCCCTTGGCGAATTCATAGAGTCTATCGGGCGTGCGGTGGGCCGACACGATCTTCTTGTCATGGCCAATGCCAAGCGCGGCAAGCGTCTCCGCGGTATGGCGCATGGTCGCCCAGTCGGACTGGCTGCCCATGATGATGGCGACGTCGGCACGCTTGCTGTTCAACGGAAATTCCCCAGGCGATGGTCGGGCATTAGTTCAAATCGCCTTATGTCGCAAGAATGGCGCGTTTCGGTCGAAGGGCGCTGCGAATCACGCGATGATGTCCGGAATGATGCGGTCCTCGATCGCCTGCATCCTGTCCTTGATGGCGAGTTTCTTCTTTTTCATGCGCTGGACCTGAAGCGGATCGCAGCCGGTGGCGATCATGGCGTTGATCGCGGCGTCGAAATCGTTGTGTTCCTGCTTGAGCTTGGCGAATTCCAGGCGAATTTCAGTCTGTTCCTGGTCGGACATGGCTACCGTTTGCAGGTTTTGAGCGCAAAAGAGCGCGAATTCGGGCGGGTCCGGAAGCGAAACCCACCGGCCCGGCAGCCATTATCACATTTCAGTCGGACAGGAAATGCCGCCTCGTTTTCAATCGATTTTTAGTTTGCTGGCATTCGACATCGGTCGCGTGCGGTGGCAACATGTCATTGTACCGTCACAGACGGAACCAGCGGTGGAAACCGCCTGTACGGTTGCGATCGAGGAAACCATGAAAGGGAGCACCAATCATGTCTCTTGCCAACCATCTTGAAGAGCTGCAGCGGAAGCACGGCGATATCGAACGCGAGCTGGATCAAGCGATGCTTCATCCATCCGTCGACGATCTCGAAATCGCCACTCTCAAGCGGCGCAAGCTGGCGCTCAAAGACGAGATTGAGAAGTTGAAGGCGCCCACCAAACACTAGTCTACCCCGGGCGCATCGGGTTTGGTTCCGCGGCAACCGGCGGCGTTACGTCGCCGGTTGAGAGGTTGGTTGATTGCCGGACACTCCCGCATTCCTGCAGCGGCACGACGTTCGTTGGAGAAGATTTAACCTGGCCAGCCTTCGCACGCCGGAGGTTAGTCGAAATTGCAGGGCCAGTTGGGTCCGGCCTTCAGGTCTCCGGGCAATTTCGTGTTCCCGTCGCCGCAGGCCATGTCCACCTGCCATTGTGCAAGGCCGGTAGCTGCCGACAGGTCGAGCCCCTCTATTCTGGTCAAGAACAGGAACGAGCCGGCGAAGTCGATCGGCGCACTGAACGTGGCCTTCGAGAAGTCGGCCCGCGCCAGATTGGCCAGACCGAACTTCGCCCCGGAAACATCCGCATCGGCGAAATCGGCGCGGCCGAGTTCTGCCTTTGTGAAATCGACGTTGTCGAGCTTGGCGCCCGTAAAGTTCGATCGCTGAATCTCGGCGCTGGCGAAAGTCGCTCCGCTCGCCATCAGCTCGCTGAAATTCGTCCGGTAGGCTTCGATCCGGTCGAACTTGGCGCCATCTGCCTTCGACCTTGCCAGCGATGCCCGGACAAGCGTCGCCTTTTCGAAATTCGCGGCCAGAAGATTGCTGTCGCGCAGGTCAGTCGACGTGAAGTCCGTCTCGACCAGCGTCGCCCCGCTGAGATCGCTGCCGCTCATGATGATGATTTCCTTGTCGCAGCCGGTCCAGTCCACTCCGGGCGCGGCGGATGCCGAACAATCGGCCGCTTGGGCGCTCCCGCTGGGCAGGACGGTGAATGCGGCGATCAGAGTGGCCACAAGGCTCACGCTGCGAAACAGGACCATCGAATTGGCGACCACTATCGGACCTCGTTCAAAGCTTCGTTTTCCAGCTTCCTGACAGGCACACTAGCAATTTGCCCTGCCCCAGTCATCTCACCATATCGCCCGGCATCAGGCAGAGTTAAGGCCGTAGCGACGTCACGCCTCCCAGAACTGATCGAGCCATACGTTGAGCTTCATGAAGCCGCCAGCGGATATGGAGTAGACGCGCCGCGTACCGTTCGAAGCGACTTCCACCAGGCCGGCGTCGAGCAGGATCTTGAGGTGTTGCGAAACCGCCGGTCGCGACACCGGCAGGCCGGCTGCGAGCTCGCCGACGGTTCTCGGTCCCCTGCGGAGTTCCTCCAGCAGGTGACGGCGGTTCGGATCGGCTATCGCCAGGAAGGCGTCGGCGAAGGTCATTGCCATTTGTGCGGCAGAACCAGAGCGATCTCAACTGCCTTTGCTGCATTGCGATGCCGACAACGCCTATCGTTCGGTATCCTGCGGCGTGCGGGGATCGAGCCTTGCGGCTTCCGGCGTCGCACCACGTTCGGCGGGCATCGTCTTGAAGGCTTCGCGTGCGTCAACCGGCACCGGCGCGCGGCGGCGTATGCGAAGGATCGCGTATCCGACCAGGAGGAAATGCGCGAGGGCAGTGGCGAGGAACAGGCTTTCGGGACGCATTGAGCCCATCAGCGTCGCGCCGATGACCGGGCCGATCATGGTGCCGAAGCCGTAGAGCAGAAGCAGGCCACCCGATACCTTGACGAAGTCCTCGGGTCTTGCGTGGTCGTTGGCGTGCGCAACGGCCAGTGAATAGAGCGTGTAGGCGAAGGCACCGTAGGCGGCGGTCAACGCGATGACGAAAGAGCCCGAGCGCGGCGTGACGAGGAAGATCACCACGCCGACAAGTCCGCAAGCGAGCGCTGCTCCGACGAGCACATAGCGCCGATCGGTCTTGTCGGAGAGCCGGCCGACCGGCATCTGAAGGGCCGCCCCCGCGACGACGACGAGGCTCATCATCAGGGCGATTTCGGCCGTCGAGATGCCGATCCGCGCCCCATAGACTGCGCCGAGCGTTCCCCACGCGCCGTTGGCTACGCCGATCAGCAGACACGCGCCGGCCGAAACAGGCGAATTGGCATAGAGCCCCTTCAGGTCCAGGGAGACATCCTGAAGCGGCCTCGGATGCGCAGCGGTGGAAACGGCCGTCGGCAACAGCGACAGGCAGAAGAAGATGCCGGTGACCATGAACAGCGAGGCCGAGCCGACGTCGGCGAAGGCGACGATCATCTGGCCGGCCATGATCGAGGCATAGGTGACCATCATATAAAGACCGAAGACCGTACCGCGGTTCTTGTTCGTAGCCCGCTCGTTAAGCCAGCTTTCGATGACCATGAAGGCGCCGGCCATGGTGAATCCGGTAAAGGCGCGCAGCAGGATCCAAGAGAATTCATCGATCATCAGGCCGGTGAGGAGGGCGACGATGGCACCGCTGGCCGCGAACGCTCCGAATGCCCGCACATGGCCCGCGCGGCGCACGATTCGTGGCGCAAATATGCAGCCGGTCACGAAGCCGCCCGCCCATGCCGTTCCCATCAGGCCGAGCGACGCGGTGGAAAATCCCTCGAGCTGGCCGCGCAGGGGAAGCAGCAGGCCATGCAGGCCGGAGGCCGCAAGCAGGAACGCCGTGCCGCGCAGAAGCGAAAAGACCGGTCTGTAGGCGGCGAAGTTCAGCATTCAGTTCATCAACCCAGAATCAGATGTCGGTTGGTTTTCGGCGAGCCTAGGCGGTTTCACGCGGAGATTGCGACATCGGCAAGACATTTGTCTGTCAGGATCGGCGAAAAAGCGCCTCGGCGGCGGATTTTGTGACGCTCTTCGACCCGAGTTCGGCTTCGAGCCTTTCGATCTCGGCGTGCAGGGCGGCAATGCGCTCGTTCAGTTCGCCGACCGACAGCAGCGAAATGTCCTGTCCGATCTCATGCACTTTCGGCTTCTTTTTCGGCTCTTCGTCGAACAGTGCCATCCTTGCCTCCACTTTGCATGGCCGTCGTCTGACAATACATAGTCGAAAGGCAAGCACCAGACAGAAGCGCCTGATGGCGTGGGGAGACGGCCATGGCCAGGACTTCGAGCATTCCGGCAACAATGACCGCGATCGCGATCTCCGAGCCCGGCGGTCCGCGCGTGCTGAAGCCGGAACAGCGCGACGTGCCGCGTCCGGGCGAGGGAGAGATCCTCATCCGCGTGCGCGCCGCCGGCGTCAACAGGCCCGACGTCCAGCAGCGCAAGGGCGCCTATCCGCCCCCGCCCGGCGCCTCCGACCTGCCGGGCCTGGAAGTCGCCGGCGAAGTGGCTGCCATCGGCGCGGGCGTCAAGCGCTGGCATGGTGGCGATCAGGTCTGCGCGCTGACGCCCGGCGGCGGCTACGCGGAATATGTGACGGTCCATGAAAGCAACGCGTTGCCGGTTCCCGGTGGCTTCACCCTGACCGAGGCCGCGGCACTTCCGGAGAACTACTTCACCGTCTGGCACAACGTGTTCCAGCGCGGCGCGCTGAAGAAGGGTGAGACGCTGCTCGTCCATGGCGGCTCGTCGGGCATCGGCACCACCGCCATCCAGCTCGCGTCCGCCTTCGGCGCCTACGTCATCACCACCGCAGGCTCCGCCGAGAAATGCCAGGCCTGCCTGAAGCTTGGGGCTGACCGGGCGGTGAACTACCGGCAGGAGGATTTCGTGCATGCGGTGAAGGACGCGACCGGCGGCAAGGGCGCGGACGTGATCCTGGACATGGTCGGCGGCGACTATGTCGTGCGCAACTATCACGCCGCCGCGGTGGAAGGCCGGATCGTGCAGATCGCGACCCAGGCCGGCGCGGTCGCCAGCACGGACTTCGCAAGGCTGATGGTCAAGCGGCTGACCCACACCGGCTCGACGCTCCGACCGCGAAGCATCGAGTTCAAGGGCGAAATCGCCGCCGCGCTCGAGGCTGAGGTCTGGCCGCTACTCGGCGTTCGCAGGATCGCGCCGGTGCTCGACATGATCTTCCAGCTGAACGACGCGTGGCGCGCACATGAGCGCATTGAAGACGGCGACCACATCGGCAAGATCGTGCTTGACGTCGGCTAGCCATCGCAGCGCGACACTTCATTAACCGGCCATGCGCTCGCTGCATTGCTGCGATGCAACATTCTATGTTGCATCGCACTCGAACGAGCATATCTTCGGAGGTGTCAGGGAGGAACAACCTATTCAGCCGCCACTTGGGGCGCGGCACGAAGGAACCTCGACATGATCCAGAACCTCATCTCCTACGCTCAGGACCGCATCGAGAAGCGGCGCAACTTCAACCGGCTTGCAAACGAAATCGCCAGCCTTTCGCAGCGTGACCTTGCCGACCTTCGCGCAGACCGTGGCGAAATGCTGCGCCACGCCTACAAGAAGATCTACGGCTGATAGGCCTGGGCAAATCGCGCAAGGCGGATTTCCCGACGGTTCAAAAGCGCTGACGCCTATTTGGCGTCCAGCGCTTTTTCTATTTCAGGCAACAGGGCGGTCGTCACGGCCTGCTCGGTCAGCGGACCGACGTGCTTGAAGCGGATCACCCCATCCCTGCCCACCAGGAACGTCTCGGGTACGCCGTAGACGCCCCAATCGATCGCGGTTCGGCCGGCGTCATCGACCCCGATCGCCGTATAGGGATTTCCGAGGCTGCCGAGAAAGCGCCGCGCATTCTCGGGCTTGTCCTTGTAGTTCAGTCCAGCGATGGCGAAACGCTTGTCCTGCGACAGCGCAAGCAGCAGCGGGTGCTCTTCGCGGCAGGGCGCGCACCACGACGCCCACACATTCACCAGTGTCACATTGCCCGCGAAGGTCTTGCTGTCGAAGCCAGGCACTCCCATGCCTTCGAGCGGCGGGAGATTGGTCTCGGGCGCCGGCTGGCCGATCAGCGCGGACGGAATCTTGGCACCGTCGCGGCCCGACAGGAGCTGCATGAGGAACAACGCCGCCAGCCCGAGGAAGAGCAGCAGCGGCAGCAGCACGATAAGCCGCCGGGGTTTCGCCGTTGTTGTTTCCGTGGCCATCAGGCGATGGTCCCGCGCTCCGAACGGCGACGCGCGCCGCTGGCCTGGAGTTCCGCCATCTCGCGGCGGCGCGCGCGCTGGTCGAGCAAAATCCATACGATCAGGCCGGCAATCGCCAGCGCGGATACGCCGTAGGCGGCGGTTACATAAAGCCCGTGCGCGGTCATTGTTCGTGTCTTCTTTCGGCTCTTCTAGATACAGGTCGCCGGCTTGGGCAGCAATCGTACTCAACGCCGCATGATCGGTCCTAGTCCGCGGAATAGCGCAGCGCCAGGGCGGCCGCGACCGGGCCGACCACGGCCAGAAACAACGTCAGTGCGGCAAGGATGAGAAACGGCGGCATGAACGGGTCCGGCTCGTTTACGGCGGCATAGCTCGCCGAGACGCCAAAGATCAGCACCGGAACCGCCAAGGGCAGGACGAGCACGGAGACCAGCAAGCCGCCGCGCGGCAGGCCGACGGCGACCGCCGCTCCCGCGGCGCCGATAAAGGCGATTGCCGGCGTGCCGACCAGCAGCGTCAGCGCGGTGGCGCCTATGCCTGCCGCCTCCATGTTGAGGATCAGCCCGAGCAGCGGCGCGGCAATGACAAGAGGCAGCACGCTCGCGGTCCAGTGCGCGAGACATTTGACCAGCACCGTCAGCGCCAGCAGGTGGCGATCGGACGACATCACGAGGAGGTCAAGCGAGCCGTCCTCGCGGTCCGCCTGGAACAGCCGGTCGAGGCCGAGCAGCGAGGCGAGCAGCGCGCCAATCCATAGAATCGCAGGACCTATTCGGGCGAGCAGGTTGAGATCGGGGCCGAGCGCGAACGGGATGGTTGCGACAACGGCGAGGAAGAACAGCACGCCAGTCAGCGCACCGCCGCCGGCGCGGGTGGCAAGGCGAAGATCGCGGAGGTAGAGGGCTAGCATGAAGCCGCCTTTGCCGAGGGGGCGACTGGGCTACGCATCGACTGCCGCCATCCTCAGTTCCGTCGCGCCGTGCAGCCCCAGCGGAAGATGTGTCGCGGCGATCAGCATGCCTCCGCCTGCGCGATGCTCTTCAAGCAGCGCCGAAAACAACCGCTCCGACACCGCATCGAGCCCGGCGGTCGGCTCGTCGAGCAGCCAGAGCGGACGGCGGTTGACCAGAAGTCGGGCGATCGCCGCGCGTCGTCGCTGGCCTGTCGATAGATAGCCGTAGGGTAGATGCGCGATGGCGCCGAGTTTCACCAGCTCAAGCGCCGCTTCGGCGTCGAGTTCCGCGTCGCCGCAGAAATCGCGCCAGAAGGCGAGATTTTCCGCCACCGTCAGCGCCGGCTTCATTGCGTTCTGATGGCCAAGATAGTGCGCTGCCGACGCCACGGTCGGGAAAGCTTCGCCTCCACCCTCAAGCCTGACCCTCCCGGAAGCAGTCGGCAGCAGTCCGGCAATGACACGAAGCAGGGTCGACTTGCCTGATCCGTTCGGCCCTGTGACGATCAGCGCATCGCCGTCGCCGAGCGAAAAGTCGACGCCGGAAAAGACCGGCTGGCCGCCGCGCTCGCCGCTCAGGTCATGGGCGATCAGCCGCATCGTCCTCCCCGTTTCAATCCGATTTCGGCGCCGACGCCTCGATCGCTGTGCAATGCAGCAAAAATGGCGATTCCGTGTCTAGAACTATTCCAGGAATTTCTCTATATCCGGAATACCAACCCCAGCGGTCGGGGAAGGCAACCTCTATTGCGCCGGACCAGCGTCTCAGCCGTTCTGCACGGCTCGGGCGTTTGGGAGCGGACAGCGGAAATGGCCGTACCCGCACCTTTGCGCGTGATCGCATGCCATCGGAGTCCGTTCCCCTCAGGCCGAACAGACCAGGATGGGATCGCACGTGTCCAAGTCACTCGACAGCTTCAATTGCCGCCGCACCCTCAATGTGGGGAGCACGGAATACATCTACTACAATCTCATCGAGGCCGAGAAGAACGGGTTGACGGGCATCAGCCAGCTTCCCTATTCGATGAAGGTGCTGCTTGAGAACCTCCTTCGCAACGAGGACGGCCGCTCGGTCACCAAGGAATCGATACAGGCCGTCGCCGGCTGGCTGACCGACAAGGGCAAGGCCGGCGTCGAGATCGCCTACCGTCCGGCCCGCGTGCTGATGCAGGACTTCACCGGCGTGCCGGCTGTCGTCGATCTGGCCGCCATGCGCGACGCGATGGCGTCGCTCGGCGGCGACCCGCAGAAGATCAATCCGCTGGTGCCCGTGGACCTCGTCATCGACCATTCCGTCATCGTCGACGAGTTCGGCACGCCGTTCGCCTTGGCGCGCAATGTCGAACTGGAATACGAGCGCAACCAGGAGCGCTACAAATTCCTGAAGTGGGGCCAGCAGGCGTTCCGAAACTTCCGCGTCGTGCCGCCCGGCACCGGCATCTGCCACCAGGTCAACCTTGAATATCTCGCCCAGACCGTCTGGACGATGACCGGCGAGGACGGCGACATTGTCGCCTATCCCGACACATGCGTTGGCACCGATTCGCACACCACCATGGTCAACGGCCTCGGCGTGCTCGGCTGGGGCGTCGGCGGCATCGAGGCGGAGGCTGCCATGCTCGGCCAGCCGGTTTCCATGCTGCTGCCCGAGGTGATCGGCTTCCGCCTCACCGGCAAGCTCAGGGAGGGCATCACCGCCACCGACCTCGTGCTGACCGTCACGCAGATGCTGCGCAAGAAGGGCGTCGTCGGCAAGTTCGTCGAATTCTTCGGCTCGGGGCTCTCGAACATGACGCTCGCCGACCGCGCAACCATCGGCAACATGGCGCCCGAATATGGCGCGACCTGCGGCTTCTTTCCGGTTGACGGCGAAACGATCCGCTACCTGACGATGTCGGGCCGGGCCGAAAACCGCATCGCCTTGGTCGAGGCCTATTCCAAGGCGCAGGGCATGTGGCGCGACACGGATTCCGTCGATCCGGTCTTCACGGACCTCCTCGATCTCGACCTGTCGACTGTTGTGCCTTCCATGGCCGGACCCAAGCGTCCCGAGGGCCGTGTCGCGCTGGAAGACATAGCGGCCGGCTTCGCCAAGGCGATGGAGACCGAATACAAGAAGACGGTCGATGTCGCCCGCCGCTACGTCGTCGAGGGTACCGACTTCGATCTCGGCCACGGCGACGTTGTGATTGCCGCCATCACGTCCTGCACCAACACGTCCAACCCGTCGGTGCTGATGGGCGCCGGCCTGTTTGCGCGCAACGCCAACCGTCGCGGCCTCAAGCAGAAGCCATGGGTGAAGACCTCGCTTGCGCCGGGGTCGCAGGTCGTGGCGGAATATCTGGAAAAGTCCGGCCTTCAGAAAGAGCTCGACCAGATCGGTTTCAATCTCGTCGGCTTCGGCTGCACGACCTGCATCGGCAATTCCGGTCCGCTGCCCGCGCCGATCTCCAAGACCATCAACGACAAGGGGCTGATCGCCGCCGCCGTGCTGTCGGGCAACCGCAACTTCGAGGGCCGCGTGTCGCCCGACGTGCAGGCCAACTATCTGGCCTCGCCGCCGCTGGTGGTTGCCCATGCGCTCGCCGGAACCGTCACGAAAGATCTGACGACGGAGCCGCTCGGCGAGGACAGGGACGGCAATCCCGTCTTCCTCAGGGAGATCTGGCCGTCGAGCCAAGAGATCGAGGAGTTCATCGCCGAAAACGTGACGCGCGAGCTTTTCGCCCGCAAATATGCCGACGTGTTCAAGGGCGACGAAAACTGGCGGGCCGTGCAGGCTCCGGAAGGCCAGACCTACACCTGGGACGACGATTCGACCTACGTCCAGAACCCGCCCTATTTCGTCGGGATGGGCCGCAAGCCGGGCCAGATCGAGGGCATCGAAAACGCGCGCGTGCTCGGCCTCTTCGGCGACAAGATCACGACCGACCACATCTCGCCGGCCGGTTCGATCAAGGCGGCGTCGCCGGCCGGCAAATATCTCACCGAGCATGGCGTCGGCATCGCCGACTTCAACCAGTACGGCACGCGGCGCGGCAATCACGAGGTGATGATGCGCGGCACCTTCGCCAACATCCGCATCCGCAACCACATGCTGGGCGAAAACGGCAAGGAGGGCGGCTTCACGATCCACTATCCCTCCAAGGAGGAGATGTCGATCTACGACGCGGCCATGCGATACAAGGCGGAAGGCGTGCCGCTCGTGATCTTCGCCGGCGTCGAATACGGCAATGGCTCGTCGCGCGACTGGGCGGCCAAGGGCACCAACCTGCTCGGCGTTCGCGCCGTCATCGCGCAATCGTTCGAGCGCATCCACCGCTCCAACCTCGTTGGCATGGGCATCGTGCCCTACGTCTTCGAGGAAGGCACGTCCTGGGCTTCGCTCGGCCTCAAGGGCGACGAAAGCGTGACGATCGAAGGGCTCGAACAGATCCGTCCGCGCCAGAAGATGATGGCGAAGGTGACCTATGGCGACGGTGCGGTGAAGAACGTTCCGATCCTCTGCCGCATCGATACGGTCGACGAACTCGAATACTTCAAGAACGGCGGCATCCTGCAATACGTGCTGCGCGATCTGGCAGCCTGATAGGGACGCTCCGGGAAACCTTCCGCCGCGGCAGTGGCGGAAGGCACGGCGTCAGGCCGGCAGAATTTCACCGCAACGTGACTTCCGCTTGTTCCGGCAGTCTGGCAAGCATTCCGGCACAGCAAAAGCCGGCCAGCCGGCGGAACCGGATCGCCCATGAAAAGACGGCTCTTGTTGAGGATGGCGGCGGCGGCAGTGGTGGTCTGCGCCGTGCCTTCCTTTGCCGGCGACATCCTGAAGCCCAAGGGCGTGGTCGAACTGTTCACCAGCCAGGGCTGCAATTCATGCCCACCCGCCGACAAGGTGCTCGCGGAACTCGCCGACAAGGGTGAAGTCGTGGCTCTCGGCTATCACGTCGACTACTGGGATTATCTCGGCTGGAAGGACACGCTGGCGACGCCTGAGAATACCGAACGGCAGTATCTCTACGGCAAGGCCTTCTCGAAGCGCTCGGTCTACACGCCGCAGGCGGTCATCAATGGCCGGGTCCACGTCAATGGAGCAAACCGCGAGGCGGTCGGTGCAGCGCTTCAGGAGATGCAGCGCACCGGCAAGGGCCTGTCGGTGGATATCAACGTGACCCAATCGGCAGACAGCGTGCTCATCGATACCGCCGGCGCGCCCGACGGCAAGGGGAACGCGCATCTCGTGCTGGTGCATTTCGATCCCATGAAGCCGGTCGAAATCGAGCGCGGCGAGAACAAGGGCCGGACGATCACTTATGCCAACCCCGTAACCAGCGTTCAGACTGCTGGGATGTGGCACGGCAAGGCAGCGCGGTTCGAATTGCCGAGCAGCGAGGTCAACAAGAAGGGCGGCTGCGCGATCCTGTTGCAATCAGTGAACAAGCAGGGGCTGCCGGGGCCGATTCTTGGCGCTGCAATTGTCCAAACGGAGGCCAAACCCACAGACGGCCGTTGATTCGGCCTGAAACGAAAAAACCGGCGCCAGCTTGCTTCCGGCACCGGTTAATTCTGTATTTTGGGATCGTCGCACCCCGCTTCCCTGAGGAAGCCGAGGTTGGTTCGATCCGACGCAGACCCGTGGGCGGGGGGCTTGGGGTTTACGAGCCGGTGCCGGACCGAACCGTCTCAGGCAACGAGGCTAAGGTCGTCGGACATTGGGGCTTCAGCGCGGATAAAAAACGGCAGCAATGTGGCGCGACATCACCAATCAATACTGAATGTTTCAGGCTGTTACCGATCTGTGATTGATGTTCCGGGCGTGCCCGGATGAGGCTTCCCGGGCTTGCAATTGCGGGATGAAAACGTCACTTTCCTAGTTGTCATGAATTGGTAGCGAAAGGTCGCCGCTTATGGATCGTGCCAGCGGGTCGGAGGATGGGGACGGTTCCACAACGCTGATTCCGCTGAGCGAGGCGCGACGCGACCGCCTCGGCATGCCGGTGACGTTCCACAGGCGCGAACTCGAACAGATCCTGAGACTGTACGGACGAATGGTGGCGGCTAACGAATGGCGCGACTACGCCATCGACCATCTTGCCGATCGGGCGGTGTTCTCGGTTTTCCGCCGCACCAGCGAAACGCCGCTCTACAGCATCACCAAGAATCCAGCCCTTGGGCGCAAGCAGGGCACATGGTCGATCACCTCGGCCACCGGCCTTATTCTAAAACGTGGCCAGGAACTCGCCGGCGTCCTGTCGGTTTTCGACAGGAGACTGAAGCTCGTCGAGGCCTGAGCTTCACGTATACTGCTCTTCAGAGACCTTTGCGGAACCTTCGTTCGGGCGACGCCTCCGGATCGGGCGGCGTGGTTGATCCGCCATTCATGGCCAGTTGCATCAGGGCCGTGTCGAGCCATCGCCCGTGCTTGTAGCCGGAACCTTCCAGCCGGCCGCAATGGCGAAATCCGAGGCTCTCGTGCAGACGAACGGAGGGGCTCTGCGCGTGGCCGTCGCCGATCACCGCGATCATCTGCCGGAAACCAAGCCGTACGGCCTCGGCCACCAATCTTTCAAGCAGCAGCCGGCCTACGCCGCGCCCCTTCGCGTCGGGCGAGACATAGACCGAGTTCTCCACGATGAAGCGGTAGGCAGGGCGAGCCCGGAACGGGCCGGCATAGGCATAGCCGAGCACGCGGCCCGAAACTTCGGCGACGATGTAGGGAAAGCCGCCGGCGGTCAGCGTATCGTATCTCGCCGCCATTTCGCTCTTCGTCGGCGGCTCCAGCTCGAAGCTGGCGGCGCCATTGGTCACGGCGTCCGCATAGATGGTGGTGATCTGGTCCAGGTCAGAGGGCTCGGCGGCCCTGACGCCGGGTGTCCGCATATCGTGAGGTGTCATGGCTGCGAAAGAAAGCAGCACCGGCCCGAAAAGAAAAGGGCGGCCACGCGGACCGCCCCTTCCGTCTGGATGCTTAGGCCCTTGGCCGCGACTACTCGCGGTTGCCGAGGAACGAAAGCAGGAAGCTGAACAAGTTGATGAAGTCGAGATAGAGCGTCAGCGCGCCCATGATGGCCTTGCGGCCAGAGACCAGAACCTCGTCCCCCTCGAAATACATCTCCTTGATCTTCTGAGTGTCGTAGGCGGTCAGGCCCGCGAAGACCAGCACGCCGATGCCCGAGATTGCGAACTGCAGCGCAGGCGAAGCGAGGAAGATGTTCACCACCATCGCTATGATCAGCCCGATCACGCCCATGAACAGGAACGTGCCCATGCCGGTCAGGTCGCGTTTGGTCGTATAGCCCCACAGCGACAGGGCGCCGAAGGAGGCGGCCGTGATGAAGAAGGTCTGCGTGATGCTCTGGGCCGTGTAGACCAGGAAGATCGACGACAGCGACAGGCCCATCAGTGCTGCGAATACCCAGAACGCAGTCTGCGCGCCCGAGACGCTCATCGACTGGATGCGCGCGCTCAGGAAGAACACCATGCCGAGCGGAGCCAGCATGACGACCCACTTCAGCGGCGATCCGTAAAGCGCGACGCCGAGGCCAGTCAGCATCTTGCCGTTGCCGAGCGTGGCTGCGGCACTTGCAGGATCGTTGGTTGTCGCGAGCATCACCGTAGCGAGTGCGGCCACGCCAGTGATGACAAGGCCAACCGCCATCAGGTTGTAGACCTTGAGCATGTAGGCGCGCAGGCCTTCGTCGATCGACATGTCGGCGCGGCTGCCGACGTTTGGCACGGCTCGCGTCTGATAGTTGCGGAGTTCAGCCATTGGTTTCCTCTATTGCTTCTGTCCCGTCCGGTGTCGGGCAGCTTTGTCCAAGCGCCCAGGCGCCGCTGGCGGGATCCCAGCATGCCTACCGGAAATATGATGCGTCTGGAATAAAAGAACAAGGGCCGTAACGGTCGGCAACACTGCGTGAGCGGATGAACTTTTCGTCATCACGACGGCGTTACCGGTCCGGCTAAAGGTTGCGCAGCACCGGCGCAGCCTTGTGCCCCAACACGCGCCATGTACCGGCAAGGCCAAAACCCACGGTCAGCACCAGCGCCGCGACGACGGTCGCGACCGCCACTTCGGGCAGGAAGCTCGACGGCAGCTGCATGATGTTTGCGACGACGTACCAGGCGGCTACCCCGCCCGCGATAAGTGCAAACAGAGCGGTCGCCAGCCCGATCAGTGCGTATTCGAGCGAAAAGGCCGCTATCAGCGTGCGCCGCGTTGCGCCGAGCGTTTTCAAGACCACGGCGTCGTGCACGCGGGCGCGGTTGCCGGCTGCAAGCGCACCCGAAAGCACCAGCACCGAGGCGATCAGCGCAACGCTTGCCGCGGCCCTGATCGCGGTGCCGAGCTGACCGACGATGCGGTTGACCACATCCAGCGCATCCTTCACCCGCACCGTCGTGACCGCCGGGAAAGTCCGCGTCACATCGTTGAGCAGCCGCGATTCTTCCGCGACCGTGGCGTCCGGCGTCGTCAGCGTCGCCAACCAGCTGTGCGGCGCGCCGGCGAAGGTGTTTGGCGAGAACACCATGACGAAATTGATGCCCATCGATTCCCACTCGACCTTGCGCAGGCTGGACACGCGCGCGGTGATGTCGCGGCCAAGCACGTTGACCGTCACGGTGTCGCCGATCTTCAGCCCGATCTCGCGGGCCTCGTCCGCCGAAAAGGACACAAGCGGCTCGCCGCCATAGTCCTGCGGCCACCACTCGCCTTCCGAAAGCGTGGCATTCTCCGGCAGCGTGGCATCGTATGTCACGCCGCGATCGCCGCGCAGCACCCATGCGCCTTCAGGCGGCACCTCGACCTTCTCCACATCGACGCTGTTCAACTGCACGATGCGGCCCCGCAGCATCGGCACGCGCATCAGTTCACCCCGCGGCGCCTCCTTGCTGATAAAGGATGCGAAGTCTTCGACCTCCGTGCTCTGGATGTCGACGAAGAAGAAGTTCGGCGCGCGTTCCGGCAGGCTGCCTGATATCTGCTGCCTGAGGTTGCCGTCGATCAGCGCCAGTGTCACGAGAAGCGTGAGGCCCAATCCTAGCGAGAGAACGACCGACGGCGTCAGCGCGCCGGGCCGATGGATGTTGCCGACAGCCAGCCTCAGCGCGACGTGTCGTACGCGCGGGCTCTTGCGGGCGAGCCATTGCACGAGTTGTCCGACGCTGCGCAGGACGATGAAGGAAAATATCACGGCGCCGACGAAGATCGTGGCGATGCGGCGGTCGGCTGAGAACCAGATCGCGAGCAGAGCGAGCATGACCGCTATCCCCACCGCGGCATAGACATATGCCTTTGCGGGCAGGGCGCCACCTTCGAAACCCATCTCGCGAAACAGCGCGGTGGCGGGAACGCCGCGTGCGCGCCCAAGGGGAAGCAGCGAGAAGGCGAGCGTTACCAGCAGACCGAAAAGAGCCGCCATGCCCAGAGCGGCCGGATAGACCCCGACTTCGGCCGGGACCGGGATGACCGAGGCGAGCGCCGCCTGCGCCGCGAAAGGCATCAGCGCGCCGAGGACTAGCCCGATCGCGATGCCAATGCCGGCGATGACCAGCATCTGGATGAGATATACGGTGAAAACGAACCGCCCCGAAGCGCCGAGACTCTTGAACGTCGCGATGACCGAGCGCTTGCCGTCGAGATAGGCCCGCACTGCATTGGCGACGCCCACTCCCCCGACGACCAGCGCCGTCAGGCCGACCAGCGTCAGGAATTGCGAGAAGCGTTCGATGTTGGCCGACAGCGCGGGCGCCGCGTTGAGGCGTGTGCGGATCGACCATCCGGCTTGTGGAAACTCGCGTGCCGCCCGTTCCTGGATCGCCTCAATCCCGACTTCGGTGGGCTGGCCGGCGAGCCTGACCTTGTATGCATGTTCGACGAGGCTTCCCGGCTGCACGAGACCGGAGGCTGCCAGACCCTCCTGCGAGATCATCAGCCTCGGCGCGAAGCCGAAACCGTCCGACGCCGCGTCCGGCTCGCCGGTTATCCTGGCGCGCAGTTCGAAAGTCGCCGAGCCGAGCTTGATCCGCGCACCCGGCGCGATGGCGAGGCGTTCGAACAAAAAATCTGGCGCCACTGCGCCGAAAACGCCGTTGCGTTCGCCAAACAGTTCCGCCTGGGGCAGCGGCGGGTCAGTCAGCAGCGCGCCATAGAGCGGGTATGCGGCGTCAACCGCCTTGGCTTCGACCAGAGCCTGGTCGGAAGCGTCTTCGAGCCTTGCCATGGAGCGCATGTTGGCGCTTGCCGCGAGCGTGCCCAGCCCCTGCAGGAAGGTCAGTTCGGAGGCAGTAGCCTGACGCTGGTTTAACTCGAAGCGGATGTCGCCGCCGAGCAGCGTCTGGCCCTCTTCGGCGACGCCCGCCGTGATCGAGCGCGCAACGGAATTGACGCCGCCGATCGCCGCGACGCCAAGCGCTATGCAGGTGATGAAGATCAGGAAGCCCGACAGGCCTCCGCGCATCTCGCGCAACGCGAAACGAAGGGCAAGACGCATTTCGGTCAGCATGCGGGGTGCGGCATGATCGAGACCGGCTGTCCAAGCGACCTGCTCACGCCGGCACCTTGTCGATTTCCGCCAGTTCAGGCGCTGACTCGATCCTGCCGGAGCGCATCGACACCTGTCTTATGCAGCGCGCCGCCAGGGCCGGATCGTGCGTCACAAGCACCAGAGTCATGCCGCGTTCCCTGGCCTTCGCAAACAGCAGGTCGGCGATCTGCCGTCCGGTCGCCTGGTCGAGATTGCCGGTCGGCTCGTCGGCGATCAGGATGCGCGGCTCGGTCGCCAGCGCGCGGGCGATCGCCACGCGCTGCTGCTCTCCGCCGGACAGTTCGCCCGGATAGTGGGTCGTTCGCTCCGACAGGCCGACCGAGGCCAGTTCGCGCTCCGCCGCTCCGAACGGGTCCTTGTGACCGGCAAGCTCCAGCGGCACGGCCACGTTCTCAAGCGCGGTCATGTTGGGAATCAGGTGAAACGACTGGAACACGATACCGATGTTGCGGCCGCGGAACGCCGCGATCTGGTCCTCGCTCTTGCCGTTCAGGAGTTCGCCCGCGATGCGCACCGATCCGGCATCGACACTTTCGAGACCGGCGAGCACCATCAGCAGCGTGGATTTTCCAGATCCCGACGGACCGACGATGCCGGTCGCCTCGCCCTGCTCGACATCGAGGCTGACGCCGTTCAGGACATGCACGGAGGACGCGCCCTGACCAAGCGTCAGCGACACGTCCTTCAACTGGATGACGGGTTCTGTCACGGATAAACTGTCCTATATGGAAGGCGGTCGGCGATTTTCTTCCTTGTCATATGGGCTCTGCGGCATGTCTTTCAAACATAGTTATGGCGTGATCTTCATCGCGGGGCTCGCGTTCCTTGCCCTGGCGACGGTGGCGAGGGCCGAGCCCTACAGAATCGTCGGTTTCGGCGACAGCCTGATGGCCGGATACGGCCTTGATGCCGGCCAGAGCTTCCCGGAAAAGCTTGAAAACGCGCTGCGGCAGAAGGGTCACGATGTCGTGATCGCGAAGGCCGGGGTGTCCGGCGACACGACGAGCGGCGGGTTGGCGCGGCTCGACTGGTCGATACCCGACGGGACAAGTCTCGTCATCCTCGAACTCGGCGCCAACGACATGTTGCGTGCCATCGACCCTGAGATCGCCGAGAAAAACCTCGACGCGATGATTGCGCGCCTCAAGGAGCGTGACATAGAGGTGCTCCTCGCCGGGATGCGCGCGGCGCCGAATCTGGGGCCAGACTACCAGGCCGCCTTCGACGCGATCTATCCGCGCCTTGCCGAAAAGTACGGCGTCGCGCTCTACCCGTTCTTCCTCGATGGCGTGGCGGCCGATCCTGCCCTGCTGCTGCAGGACGGCATGCATCCTAACGCGATCGGCATCGACCGGATTGTCGAACGCATCCTGCCCACGGTCGAAAAGGCCATCGCCGCAAGCCCCTCGAATTCCCAAGGCGGTTAAAGTGGCGCCACCGCCTCAAGCTTACCCGGCGGATGGGGCCGTCTCTGTGCAGGTGCGAAAAACAGCTTGCCCGCCGCTGGGATCGGTGATTCGTTGAAGTGGAAAGTACGATTCGAGGAAGGGAGCCTGGCCATGCCGCGACTTTTCACCGCCCTCGAAATTCCGCGTGATGCGGCGCTTTCCCTTTCCTTGCTGCGCGGGGGACTGCCCGGCGCACGCTGGATGGATGTCGAAAACTATCACATCACCCTTCGCTTTATCGGCGACGTCGAAGGCCATGTGGCCGACGAAATAGCCAATGCGCTTGACCGGGTACGCCGGCCCTCCTTCTCGCTGACGCTGTCCGGCGTCGGCGCGTTCGGGTCGCGCAAGCCGCATTCCGTCTACGCCGGCGCGAAGGCGTCGCCGGACCTCAACGCGCTGCAGGGCGAGATCGACCGGATCTGCCAGCGGCTTGGCATCGCCACCGACCCGCGCAAGTTCACGCCGCATGTCACGCTTGCCAGGCTGCGCAATTCGAGCCCTGGCGATGTCGCCAAATATCTCTCGGCGCGGGGCAATTTCTCGACCGCACCCTTCAAGGTCGGCCGCTTCGTGTTGATGTCGTCGCGCGAATCGGTCGGCGGCGGACCATACATCATCGAGGAAGCGTGGCCTCTGATCAGCGCCGATCCACATCCCTCGAGCGTCGCCGCCGATGGCTGGGATGCGACGCGTATCATGCGCTGACAGCCGGTCATGGCCCGCGAGAAGCTTGACGCGAAAGCCCTTGCCGAGGCGATGGCCGACCTAGAGGGCTGGACGCTCGCGTCGGACGGTCTTTCGATAGGCAGGACTTTCACCTTCAAAAATTTCAGCGAAGCGTTTGCCTTCATGACGCGCTCGGCGATGGCCGCCGAGAAACTCGACCACCATCCCGAATGGTCGAACGTCTACAAGACGGTCGTGGTGAACCTGAACACCCATGATGCCGGCGGCCTCACCGCGCTTGATTTCGAACTGGCGAAACGCATGAACCGCTACGCCGGCGGCTGAGCGGAGCGCGGTCTTGCATCGAAAGGCAGCGTTTCCCACATTCTTCCGCGAGGAGACCATGCCGATGGCAGCACAGTTCAAATCCACGAAAACCGCGGCCGACACCGGCGAAAGCGATCTGCGCGAGAAATTCTGGCGAACCGCCAGGAAGGCCGCGCGGCAGGTGCCTTTCATGGACGAGGTCGTCGCGGCCTACTATTGCGCGCTCGACTCCAGGACCCCCATGCGCGCCAAGGCGGTCCTGTTTGCGGCGCTCGGCTATTTCGTGCTGCCCGCCGATACCATTCCCGACGTTATCTTCGGGCTGGGCTTCACCGACGACATCGCGGTGCTGACGGCGGCGATCACCGCGGTGCGCGCCCACATCACGCCGGCGCACCGGCTTGCGGCTAAAGAGGCCCTGTCTGCAAACTGAACGGTGCTTCTCGAAGGAAACGCTGGCGTGAAAAGACAAACTCTCGCCGCTTTCCTGCTCTTGAACCCTATCAAGCAACCGACTGCGCTGGCATAAGCGTGGGCGCAACGCGGCGGGCCGACCGAGGGCGATTCTTTTCCCCGGGAAGGATTCATCATTTGGTAACCCAGATTAAATCAAAATGAACCCAACGGGCTTGGGCCGCATCCGGCCAGCGCCGATCGCCGGAAAGACAATGGGAAGACAAGAGACGATGCGGGGATTGATTTCGATACTCTCCAGCCTGGTGCTGGTGCTGTTGGCCGGCCAGGCTTATGCGCAGTCCGCTCGAAAGATGGCCGAGCACGGCGACTGGGCGACTTACAGCTATCAGGCGCAGAGCGGCAAGGTCTGCTACGTCCTGACCGTGCCGAAGCCGAAATCCATGCAGCCGGCCTCTGTCGACCATGGCGACATGTTTTTCTTCGTCAGCCAGCGTCCGGGCCAGGCGGTCTCGTTCGAGCCGCAGTTCATAGCCGGTTATGCTTTGCGTGAAGGATCGAAGGTTTCGGTAAACATCGGCGGCAAGAAGTTCACGATGTTCACCAAAGGCAAGTCGGCCTGGGTCGAAAACGCGGCCGAAGAGCCGCAGTTGATCACCGCCATGAAGGGCGGCGACGAAATGCAGGTTCAGGCGCAGTCCGGGCGCGGCACCAAGACCAGCTATTCCTTCTCGCTGAAGGGCATTTCGGCCGCGCTGGACTCCATCGCCGGCTGCAAATAGGCGGCAGGCTCCGGCCAGGCGCTGGAAAGGCCGGCTTGACCGGCCTTTGTTTTTGGATCGAGGTCGACCTAAGCTCTGGCCCACCATCACGTGACGCCAAATCGAACCCGTGATACATGCGGCCAACGCAGCCGGGCACCTGAGCCCGGAACACCCCATATGATCTGACCATGGCCCTCTCGCTCGACCTCACCACCGGACCGACCCGCGCAGCCCTTGGCGCGCGCGCCGGCGCGCCTGAAAAGCCGCCGCTGATCGGCCTCGACCGCTTCGAACTCGCCGAGGCCCTAGTCGCCGCCGGCATCGTTCCGGAGCGGCAGGCTAAGATGCGTGCCCAGCAGCTCTGGCACTGGCTCTATGTGCGCGGCGTTTCCGACTTCTCCGAGATGTTCAACATCTCCAAGGATCTGCGCGTCGAGTTGGCCAAACATTTCTCGATCGCCCGACCCGAGATCGTCGAAGAGCAGATTTCCGAGGACGGCACCCGCAAGTGGCTGTTCCGGTTTCCCGCGCGCGGTGCGGGCAGACCCGTTGAAATAGAAACCGTCTACATCCCCGAGGAGGGTCGCGGCACGCTCTGCATCTCCAGCCAGGTCGGCTGTACGCTCACGTGCTCCTTCTGCCACACCGGTACGCAGAAGCTGGTGCGCAACTTGACCGCCGAGGAGATCCTCACGCAGTTGATGACGGCGCGCGACCGGCTCGGCGATTTCCCCGATCGCGATACGCCTGCCGGCGCCATCGTGCCGGCGGAGGGCCGCAAGATCTCCAACGTCGTCATGATGGGCATGGGCGAGCCGCTCTACAATTTCGAGGCTGTGAAGAAGGCCCTGCTGATCGCGTCGGACGGCGACGGCCTGTCGCTGTCGAAGCGCCGCATCACGCTGTCGACCTCCGGCGTGGTGCCGGAGATCGTGCGCACCGGCGACGAGATCGGCGTCATGCTCGCCATCTCGCTGCACGCCACCAATGACGATCTGCGCGACATGCTTGTGCCGATCAACAAGAAGTACCCGCTGAAGGAATTGATCGAAGCCTGCCGCAACTATCCCGGCCTTTCGAACGCCAAGCGCATCACCTTCGAATATGTGATGCTGAAGGACGTCAACGATTCGATCGACGACGCCAAGGGCCTGATAAAGCTGCTCAGCGGCATCCCGGCCAAGATCAACCTGATCCCCTTCAACCCGTGGCCGGGCACCAACTACCAGTGTTCCGACTGGGAGACGATCGAGAAGTTCGCCGACTACATAAACAATGCGGGCTACGCCTCGCCGATCCGCACACCGCGCGGCCGCGACATCCTCGCCGCCTGCGGCCAGCTCAAGTCGGAATCGGAGCGGCTGAAGAAGCACGAGCGGCTGGCCCTTGAAGCCATGATGATCGCCGGGCACGGCGAGTGAAGCCTGGCTCGGCCCTGGCCAAGGCCGGGCTTTTTGCCTTCGGCTATCTTGTCGCCGTCTCAGTCGCCGTGGCGGTCACCGAAGCAATCATGGTCGCGCCGATGGCGCTTCCGGATAGAGGCGCCAACGGCTCCATCCTGGCGCTTGTGCCCGACTTTCCAGGCATGTTCGCTGTTGGATTCTTCTGGACATTCTTCTGCGCGCTGCCCGGCTTCATCGTCGCGATTGTGATCGGAGAAAGGCGGGGTTGGTCGCGCTGGATGAGCTATGCCTTTGCCGGCGCTGCGAACGCCTTGCCGTCGCTGGCGATCTTCGCAGGGCTGGCCGGCTCGCCCTTCGCCATGCCTGCCATGATCGTCGGCGCTTTTCCGGGAGGTTTCGCCGGCGGCGCGGCCTACTGGTTTTCTGCAGGACGGATGGTTGCTGGCCGCCGAAAGAGAGCATCGGCATGAACCGCGTCGTATCATATCTCATCCGGTTCGCCGTCATCATCGGCGGCTATGTGGTCTCGGCGATGGCCACCAGCGCGTTTCTCAACGTGGTCACCCTGGCATCGCTCGGCTTCACCGCCGACGATGCGCCCGCAGCGGCATTGGGCTCGATGGTCTTCTCGATCCCGTTCATCGCCCTCTTCGTCGCATATTTCGCCTTCATCCCCTCTGTCGTCGCCATTCTGATCTCGGAGATATTCGGGTTGCGAGACTGGCTGTACCACGCGCTTGCCGGTGGGGTGGTGGCGGCCGTGGTGATCGGCTTCTTCCGTGGCGCGGCGGAGGCTGGCAACGAGGCGGCAGCCGATCCGCGCTTCGCGCTCGGCATCATCGGCGGCGGCATGTGCGGCGGGATCGGCTATTGGCTGATCGCCGGACGGACGGCGGGAAGCTGGCGGGAGCAGCCGCGCGACGTCACTTCGCCTGCGCCGTGATGATCTTGAGCGCGAAGGCCGAAAACACGCCGGCAAACAGATAGTCGACCGCGCGCGTCACGCGCGGGCTGCGCTTCATCGCCGCTGCGAAACGGTCGGCGGCCAGCACCATCGGCGCAGTCACCGGAATCGAGATGACCACGAACATCGCGCCGAGGAAGAACAGCTTGCCCGCGGCGTTCGGATCGTGCGCGGACACGAATTGCGGCAGGAAAGTCATGAAGAACAGAATGATCTTCGGGTTCATCAAATTGACCCCGAGCCCGATCGAGAAGCTGCGATGCACCGAGATGCGCGGGCCTGTCTTCGTCTCCGGCGAGAATGCCGAGCCGTAGCGGATCGCCTGGTATGCCAGGTAGACCAGATAACCGGCGCCGAAGATCTTCAATGCGAAGAACGCGTTCGGCGACGCAAGGATCAGGGCCGATACACCGACGACAACCAGCGTGGTGTGGATCAGCACGCCGGCCAGCGCACCTGCCATCGAGGCGAAACCCGCCGCCCGGCCCTGGCTCAAGGTCCGGCTGACGAAAAGCGTCATGTCGGGGCCGGGCGTGATCGCCAGGATCACCGAGGCGATGGCGAACTGGATCAGGACTGCCGTATCGGGAACGAAGGACATGTCAAACACCTTGGCCTGTGCCGCTGCCTATAACCCAGAGGCCGGCGCCGCGCCATAAAATCCCTTGCGCAACGCTTGATCCAGAAGCCGCCTTCCGCTTGTCCGGGCCGGCTTTCCTGCTATGAGTGCGCGCGAAAACGGGAGCCTGTCCGTTCCGGACACGCTCCCACAGTCTGTCGCATGATCCTGTTCCGAAAAGTCTGCAACTTTTCGGGATCATGCTAACCGGGGATCGGCATGTCGAAGTGGAAAGACGTCAAGAAGGTGGTGCTTGCCTATTCCGGCGGGCTCGACACCTCCATCATCCTGAAGTGGCTGCAGACCGAACTCGGCGCGGAGGTCATCACCTTCACAGCCGATCTTGGTCAGGGCGGCGAACTGGAGCCGGCCCGCAAGAAGGCCGAGATGATGGGCATCAAGGACATCCGCGTCATCGATGTCCGCGAGGAGTTCGTCTCCGATTTCGTGTTCCCGATGTTCCGGGCCAATGCACAGTATGAGGGCCTCTACCTTCTCGGCACGTCGATCGCCCGCCCGCTGATCTCAAAGCACCTCGTCGACATCGCCCGCGAAACCGGCGCCGACGCCATCGCGCATGGCGCGACCGGCAAGGGCAACGACCAGGTCCGTTTCGAACTGTCGGCCTATGCGCTCAATCCCGACATCAAGGTGATCGCGCCGTGGCGCGACTGGTCGTTCAAGTCGCGCACCGACCTCTTGAACTTCGCCGAGCAGCATCAGATCCCGGTGCCGAAGGACAAGCAGGGCGAGGCGCCGTTCTCGGTCGACGCCAACCTCTTGCACTCGTCCTCGGAGGGCAAGGTGCTCGAGGATCCGTGGACCGAGCCGCCGGAATTCGTCCACCAACGCTCTGTCTCTCCGATGGACGCGCCCGACAAGGCAACCGAGATCACGCTCGCTTTCAAGAGGGGCGACCCGGTCGCGCTCGACGGCAAGACGCTGTCGCCGGCCTCGCTGCTGGCGGCGCTCAACGATCTCGGACGGGACAACGGCATCGGCCGGCTGGACCTGGTCGAGAACCGTTTCGTCGGCATGAAGTCGCGCGGCGTCTACGAAACGCCGGGCGGCACGATCCTGCTCCAGGCTCACCGCGCAATCGAATCGATCACGCTCGACCGGGGCGCGGCGCATCTCAAGGACGAGATCATGCCGCGCTATGCAGAATTGATCTACAACGGCTTCTGGTTCTCGCCCGAGCGCGAGATGCTGCAGGCGCTGATCGACAAGAGCCAGGACGACGTCGAGGGCGAAGTCCGGCTGAAGCTCTACAAGGGCAACGTCATCGTAACCGGCCGCAGGTCCCCGAAGTCGCTCTATTCCGACGCGCTGGTGACCTTCGAGGACGACCGCGGCGCCTATGACCAGAAGGACGCCGAAGGTTTCATCCGGCTCAACGGCCTCAGGCTGCGCACGCTCGCGGCGCGCAAGCGGAAGAGCTGAGGTTCAGTCAAACAAAAACCCGGCGCACGGCCGGGTTCTTGTCTTGCCCCCAAGTCTATTTGTGTTCAGGGGTTGTCGATCGATTCGGCCATGCGGGCGATGGCCTGCTGGTAGACTTTCGCCGAATTCCAGCCGGCTATGGCCCCCATGTTGCCGGCATAGCCCGCGCCGGGGTTCCAGCCGTGGCCGCGGAGGAAGTTCGCGGTGGACATCAGCGCGGTGTTCTTGTCGCGCAGGTTCTTGTTGCCGACGCCATATGTGAGGACATTGCCTGGCAGGAACTGGGTATGACCGATCTCGCCGTGCATGGCGCCGACCGACTTGGCGGTCAGCGATCCGCTGTCGACAAGCTTCAACGCCCCGATTGCATGCGGGTAGAAAAAGGCAGGGCGGCGGCAATCGAAAGCCAGCGTGACGATGGCCGAGACCGTATTCTGCTTGCCCATGTAAGAGCCGAAGCCGGTTTCCATGCCCCAGATCGCGAGCAACACTCCGGGCGGAACCCCGTAGGTGTTTTCGATCTTGTTGAACAGCGCCGCGTTCGACTTCTTGAGCGAACGACCCTTGGAGACAATGGTGGCAGCGCCGCGGCGCTGCATGAAAGATTCAACCGTGCCGCTGAAAGCCTTGTGCACCGCGCGGTCGACCTTGATCGTTCCGGTGGCGTAAGTTGCGCCGGCCAGAGCCGCAAGGCCCTTTTTCTTGACGCCAGCCGCCTTCGCCTGCTGGGCGAAGTCGACCTTCCATTCTTCGAAACCGGCAGCGGTGTCGCCGCACGGCGCAGCCTGCGCGGCGCCTGCCAGCAGACCCAGGGCGATGCCCACCGCGGCAATTGACTTGATCTTGGCAAGGAATGCCATGCTGTTCTCCTGAGTTGCCCGAACCATCGTCTCCTACGGAGACTTGCCAGCTAAACGCATGCTCGTCACGGCACTGTGAAGACGCAGAACGGCCGCGATACCTCTGCGAATGCCCAAAAAGCGGTCGCCAATCAAGCCCTTGTTATCAGGATCGGGCGTTAAACGCCTGAGTTGTCGACCTTGTGATCAACTCGACAGGCCCGGTAAGGCAGGAAATTACCGACGCTCGCCCTCGCGCGGGATGGAACCCAATCCGTGGAGGGGCGTTGCTGCGCGTCTCCCCCGACGGCGACCAGGGCCAGCCGGCCCCCCGCCACGCGGACGGCAACGCCGCGAGGGAGCCGTTTTCCCGAACGCTCGCCCGCTGGCTGGTGCTCTCCGAAGCCTCAAACTCGATCAACAGGTGCATGGGCCTGCCCGACCTCTATCCCTTCGTGATATCGCCGGTCGTCGCGGAAAAACTTGGCTTTGTCCATTATCTGCTCGGCAGCGTGGCCGATCGGGCTGGACAGGATTTCGCAGGCTGATTCTTCACCATTGCCACGAAAGCGTCCCTTGCGCCTCTTGACGCACGCTTCATTCATCGACCCTATCGCCGGACACACCTCGACCGGATTTCCAATGGCAATCGATCCCTCGGCTTTCGAACAATACCGACGCTCGCCCAACGAAAAGACGACGTTCCTGCGCATGGTGGCGGGCGTGGTCATCGTCGCCCTGTTGTGGTTCGGCACCACCGTCCTGTTTATAGGTGCCTATGCATGGCTCGGAGGTGGCGATCCGTTAGGGGGTGGCAACCCGGTTGAGCAGTTTCTGGGCACCGCCGGTGGCCTGTTCACGACGCTCGCGACCTTCGCCGGCATATGGATCGGCGTCTGGATCGCCATGCGCTGGCTGCACCGCGAGAAGCTTTCGCGGCTGTTCGGCAACAGCGCCCGCATTGCGCGCTCAGGCTTCCTCAAGGGCTTCGCGGCGGTGATCGTCACCTCCCTGCTGACGGAACTGGCCTATTTTGCGATGATGCCGGAAGTCTCGCGGGGCCCGATCGAGTTCGGAACATGGGCCTTGCTCCTCATTCCGATCGTCCTGTTCGCCTTCGTGCAGACCTCGTCGGAAGAGCTGCTGTTCCGCGGCTATCTGCAGAGGGGCCTCGCATATCGTTTCCGCAGTCCGATCATATGGGCGGTGCTGCCGACAATCGCCTTCACCGCGCTGCACTGGAACCCGCAATCGGTGCTCGGCATGAACATCGGGGTCGTGATCTCGATCGGCGCCTTCGCGGCCCTGCTTGCGCTGCTGGTCTATGCGACAGGCAATCTCGGCGCCAGCATGGGCGCCCATCTGGCGAACAATCTCGTCGGCTTCGCTCTGGTCTCGCATGACAACACGCTTGGCGGACTGGCGCTCTTTCGGGCTCCGCCGCTGGACGGGCTCGCCTGGACACCTTCCGAGACGGCGACGATCGCCGGAATCAGCATCGTCTCGATCCTGCTGACCTGGCTGCTTCTGCTCCACCCGCGCTCGCCGCTCAGGGTGACGCCCGATCTCGGCCGGCCGACAGCAACGACACTGCCTGCGGTCAGCTCAGCCACATAGCGCCTTGCGCGTCGCTTCGATGGTGACGACCGCGGACGCAGCGCCGGGGTCGACATGCCCGAGCGAGCGCTCGCCAAGCCGGGCAGAGCGTCCCTTGGTCGCCACCATCGACGCCGTCGCCTCCATGCCGGCATTCGCCGCCCGGACTGCCTCCGACAGGCTGTCGCAAAGGTTGGCGGTTTCGTTCCAGGCCTTGCTCGCGGCGTCGGCGGCTGGGACCCACGCGTCGATCATGGTTTTTTCGCCGACAGTCGCCTTGCCGCGATCGGCCATGCCCTGCGCCATGGCCTGGAGCATGCCGATAAAGTCCCCATCCTCCAGCACCGGCTTGCCTTTCACGGACGCGGCTGCCCGCATGAAGGCGGTGGCATAGAGCGGGCCGGATGAGGCGCCTACCGCATTGAGGAAGGATTTGGCTGCGGTGTTCAGCAGCGTGGTCGGATCGGTCGAATCGTCGAGCGCATCGACGGCGTCGCGCGCCGCCGAATAGCCGAGCGTCATCGCGATCCCATGATCGGCGTCGCCGATGACGCCGTCGAGCGCGCAGAGGCGGTCGCGATCGGCTTCGATCGCCGAAGCAATGGTGCGGAAAACTGTCTTCAGTCGAGCGGAATCGATCATTTGTGTCCTGCTTTATTAGCCGGCACGAAACATCGCGCAATCGCATGGATGGTCGAGCATCCTGGTCAGTTCGTCGTCGAGGTGGAACAGCGTCAGCGAAGCGCCGGTCATTTCGAGCGATGTGCAGTAATTGCCGACCCAGGTGGCATGGGTTTCGACGCCGATGTCGGCCAGGCGCTGCCCCACCCGGCGGTTCATGATATACAGCTCCATCAGCGGGGTGGAACCCAGCGAGTTGACGAGCACCGCCACGCGGTCGCCGCGCGCCGGCGCCATCTCGGCGAGAATGCGGTCGACCATTTCGTCGGTGATCTCGTCGGCGGTCTTCAGCTTGCCGCGCGAGATGCCCGGCTCGCCATGGATGCCCATGCCGATTTCCATCTCGTCGTCGCCGATCTCGAAATTCGGCCGCCGCGTCTGCGGCAGCGAGCAGGGCGCCAGCGCGACGCCCATCGTATAGGTTCGGCTGTTGGCCTTCTTCGCGATGCGTTCGCATTCATCCAGCGGCAGCATGATGTCGCAGGCCGCGCCGGCGGCCTTGAAGATGAAGAAATTGCCGGCGACGCCGCGACGCTTCTCGATCTGGTCGACGGGCGCCGAGGCAATGTCGTCTGTGGTCAGCACCGTGCGCACCTCGATGTCGCCCATGGCCGCCATTTCGGCAGCCATGTCGAAGTTCATCACATCGCCCGCATAATTCCCGTACATGAAGAGAACGCTGGCTCCACCGCTAACCGCCTTTGCGCATTCCAGGATCGGATCGGGCGGAGGCGAGGCAAAGACATTGCCGACCGCCGCCGCGTCAGCCAGTCCTTTGCCGACGAAGCCGAGGAAGCTCGGTTCGTGGCCGGAGCCGCCGCCGATCACCAGCCCCACCTTGCCGGCACGCGAGCCGTCCACAGCGACGATGGAGCGCGGGCTGCCCGCGATCGCCCGCAGGTGCCTGGGATGCGCCGCAAGCACGCCCTCCAGCATCTCGTCGACCGCACGGCCGCCGTCATTGATGATCTTCTTGGTCTGCATGCACTTCTCCCGATGCCGGTCGCAAACTTAGCTGCCGAAACAGGCGCACGCCAGCCGCGTCCGCGTGCGATAGGACAAACTGACGGATGTCGCAACGATGCAGAATCGGTCTCGCTGCCCGTGACGATTCTGACTATAGGAACAACGACATGCCGGCGGACGGCAAGGCTGCCCATCTCGGCGAAGTCAGGTTGAAGGAGACTGCAATGAAGATCGCGATCGGCGCGGACCAGGCCGGCAAACCGCTGCTCGACGTGATCGCGGCGCATCTGGCAGGCAAGCCCGGCATCACCGTCAACGATCTCAGTCAGTCCGGCTACTATGCCGACATGGCGCAAGTCGTGGCGTCTACCATCATCGCGGGCGAGAACGACCGGGCCATCCTGCTTTGTGGCACCGGGATCGGGGTCTCGATCTCGGCCAACAAGGTACCCGGCATCCGCGCCGCGCTGACGCACGACACCTATTCGGCCGAACGCGCGGCAAAGTCGAACAATGCCCAGATCATCACCATGGGCGCCCGCGTCATCGGACCGGAACTCGCCAAGGCGATCGTCGATTCCTGGCTGGCTTCGGAGTTCGATCCCGAGGGGCCCTCAGCAGGCAACGTGGCGGCTATCGACAAGCTCGACGGCATCAAGGCGGGCTCGACGTTCCAGTGAGAAAATTCTGGGTCGGCACGAGCTGGAAGATGCACAAGACGCTGGCCGAGGCGCTGGCGTTTTCGCGTGAGTTCGCGGCATTCCTGCCTGAATGCGACGCGCGTATCCAGCCGTTCGTGATCCCGCCTTTCACATCGGTGCGCGAAGTGAAGCAGGCGCTTGCAGCACCCCGCGTGAAGGTCGGCGCCCAGAACATGCACTGGGCGGACGCCGGGGCGTGGACGGGTGAAATCTCGCCGCCGATGCTCACCGATTGCGGCCTGGACCTGGTCGAGCTTGGACACAGCGAGCGGCGCGAGCACTTCGGGGAAACCGACGAGACGGTCGGACTGAAGGTCGCCGCGGCGGTGAAGCACGGGCTGATCCCGCTGATATGCGTCGGCGAAACGCTGGCCGAGCGGGAAGCGGGTCGCACGGAGGAAGTGCTGCAGGCGCAGGTTCACGGTGCGCTTCGCCTGCTCGAAGGCGAGGCCCGCGCGGCCGAGATCCTTCTCGCCTACGAACCGGTCTGGGCGATCGGCGAGCATGGCATCCCGGCGACGCCCGATTATGCGAATTCGCGGCAGGCGCTGATGAGGGAGATTGCGTCGCGGATGCTGTCCGCCCCGCCGCCGGTGCTTTATGGCGGCAGCGTCAACCCTGACAACGCAGCCGAACTGACGCGGCAACCCAACATCGACGGACTGTTCGTGGGCCGTTCTGCGTGGCAGGCGCAAGGCTACATCGACATCATCGGCCGCGCGACGGCGGCGCTTTGACCGGACGGCCTGCGCGGCCCTCATTTGCTGATCCGGACGCCGCGCTACATCGTATTCCGGGAAGACATAGTTCAGGCGCGGGCTTCGCAGCGGCGGTAGACCTGGCGACCACGCAGCCGAATTGATGGCAGATGGCAAAGAAAGCGCTATGACAAGCACCGCTGCCCCGATCATCGTGCTTTTCCGCAACGATCTCAGGCTATCGGACAACAAGGCCCTCTCGGCAGCGGCGCAGACCGGCAGGCCAGTGGTTCCGCTCTTCGTTTTTGACGAACAGGGCGCGCGGCCGGCCGGCGCCGCCAGCCGCTGGTGGCTGCATCATTCGCTGTCGGCGCTCATGAAGTCGCTGGAAGCGCTGGGGAGCGGGCTTCTGCTCAAGCGAGGCGCGACCGAAAAGATCGTCGCCGATACAATCAAGGCGACGGGCTCGGACACCGTGTACTGGAACCGCCGCTATGCGCCGGCTCATATTGCGAGCGACACTGCGCTGAAGACGGGTTTGCGCAGCGACGGCTTTGTGGCCGAGAGCTTCGATGGGTTTCTGCTGCACGAGCCGTCGCGCGTCGCCACGCAATCCGGCGACTTCTACAAGGTGTACACGCCCTTCTACAAACGGCTAGCGGCCGACGGCGAGCCGCGCGATCCGGTCGATGCGCCAAGCGCGATCCGGGCCGCTTCTGTCAAGCTTGGTTCCGACAGGCTCGAGTCGTTCGACCTGCTGCCGAACAAGCCGGAGTGGTCGGGCGGTCTGGCGGATCGATGGGTTCCGGGCGAGCGGGGCGCCATGGATCGCCTCGAAACCTTCCTCGACAATCGCCTCGCGGGATATTCGGAGAACCGTGACGTGCCGGGTGTCGAGGGCACATCGGGCCTGTCGCCGCATCTGGCGCACGGCGAGATCACCCCATTCCAGATCATGGCGGCATTGCGCAGGAGGCCGGGAGGCGACGTCGAGAAGTTCCGCAAGGAACTTGCCTGGCGCGAGTTCTCCTATCACCTGCTCTTTCACCGCCCCAACATCGATCATGAAAATTTCCGGCCGGAATTCGACGATTTTGGATGGGAAACCGACGCATCTGCGCTGAAGGCGTGGCAGCGTGGGGAGACGGGCTATCCGATCGTCGATGCCGGCATGCGCGAACTCTGGCAGACCGGCTGGATGCACAATCGCGTCCGCATGATCGTGGCGTCCTTCCTGATCAAGGACCTGCTGATCGACTGGCGCCGGGGCGAACAATGGTTCTGGGATACGCTGGTCGACGCGGATGCCGCCAACAATCCGGCAAGCTGGCAATGGGTTGCGGGATCGGGCGCTGACGCGGCGCCCTATTTCCGCATTTTCAATCCGACGCTTCAGGGCGAAAAGTTCGATCCGGAAGGCAAATACGTCCGACGCTACGTGCCCGAACTCGCGAAGCTGCCCGGCCGCTATATGCATCGTCCATGGGAGGCGCCTTCCTCCGTCTTGCAAGACAGCGGGATTACGCTGGGAAAAGACTATCCCTTGCCGATCGTGGATCATGCAAAAGCGAGGGACCGGGCGATGGCCGCCTACCGGGCGATGCGGGGTACCTAGAGCCGATGCTCCAAGTCGCAAAAGCTGCACAAACGGAAGACCAAGCTACGGGGCGACTCGGTGCAGGTTGTTGCGTGAGATTGCGTATCATACCGTAAATTACGTTTCGTCATTGCGGTGGATCTGTCTTATCTGACTGAGCGTTATCGAATTGCAATTCGACCCATTTGGTGGGTCCGAGCCACGGCACGATTCAGTTTGTCCAAAGGGTAAGATCAATGCGAAATATTGCGAAACTTGTCTTGGCAATGTCGGTGGCGCTGTCGAGTGGGACGGCAGTCTACGCACAACAGAGCCCTCTCCCACTGTCTACCGACCAGCTTGTCAGATATGGGCCCGACATCGAGGGCTGGACCGTCTACTCGAACAAGACGCGCGGCGATTGCTTGATCGTCAGCTCCTTCGGCCCAGGTTCGGTCCAGATGGGCGTCGACGCAGA
>Ga0105046_10000160_pt1 | contig 80526 bp, 62 predicted proteins | sample MAT03_FD_78385 | JGI IMG/M metagenome (GOLD analysis project Ga0105046, IMG submission 78385) | Freshwater microbial communities from Lake Fryxell liftoff mats and glacier meltwater in Antarctica - MAT-03 (megahit assembly) | ecosystem: Environmental > Aquatic > Freshwater > Ice > Liftoff... | reverse complement strand
TTTATAATGTTGTTTGAAGTTGAATTCGGATTTAATCCAATCAAAACTTTCAAACAGCAATAGATTAAACCGAATTTTAAATTTATACCGATTAAACATGAACCATACTAAAATACTAAAATCATGAATCAAATCGATAAATTGACCAAACGAGAAGTAGAAATTTTAAAAGGAATTTATGACGAACAATCCACACCCGAAATCGCAAAAGGTTTGCGAATTTCTAAAAATACAGTGGAGTTTCACAGAAAAAATCTGATGTCAAAAATTGGAGCGAAAAATGTGATCGGATTGATTAAGTATTATTTGAATCGGTTTGCCCCCCCCCAAAAATAACAATGATTTGGAAAAATAAATTCCGAAATATGCCTGAGGTAATTCTAACCTTATTCACCACAATATTATTCAAAAAAAAAGCCCCTTTGCATAGCAAAAGGGCTTTTTTTAATTGTGTGTATCTACAAAAAATTCAGTCTATTCATAAATACATCTTTGTATGATTTCCCAACCGGTATTGTTTTGTCGCCGATAAGAACAGTATTTTCATCCAATACATTTATTTTTTCAATAGGGATGATGTACGAGCGATGTACTCTAAGGAATTTTTCGGTTGGCAGTTTCATTTCAATATCTTTCATTGTGGAATGGACAACAAACTGGTCGGTGATGGTTTGGATGATTACGTAATTGTCCATTGCCTGAATCCAGTTGATGTTTTCGAGAAACACTTTTACCAGCATTGAACCCTTTTTAACAAAGAAAGAATTTTGAATTACAATACTTTCCAATTGCTCACCTACAGCCGGAGTGGAGGAAGCAGATCCGGCATTTCCCGGTTGACGTAATACAAGTGCGTAACCTATCAACACATCTTTTTCATCGCGCACCGGCGAAAGAGTGATATCCGATTTCATCACCGACTGATCCCTTGCAAAAGTTACTGTTGTGCTTTTTAACTCGCAAACTTTGTCGGAACTAATTTTGTCGGTGAGGGTTTGTTTGTTGTAAGCTTCATTTAGTTCGTTTTCTATTTTTACTATTGAAAATAAATCTTTTCCCGAAGCGGTTTCGCTCCCGTAACCGGCAATATTTTCGGCTTTAGGATTGAGAAAAGTCACACCAAAATTGATATCCAGAATCATAATAGCTTCATCCAGATTAAGGAGTGCATTTTCATATCGCTCCTTGCTGTATTTGGTTTCCTGATCTTTTTCAAATTTGTATAGCGCCATCTCCACGGTTGTTTGAAGATCCGATTCATTGAAAGGCTTCACAATGTAACCATAAGGCTCGGTGACTTTTGCACGGTCGAGTGTGGCTTTGTCGACAAAAGATGTGAGAAAAATTACAGGAATATCATAGCTGTTTTTGATCTTCTCAGCGATTTGAATTCCATCAATATCACCTTTGAGTTTGATATCCAAAAATACCAGATCGGGTTTGTGCTCCTCTAATTTTTGGTAAGCGCTAACGGCATTGGAAGCGGTAGCAGGAACATCATATCCCAGACGAATCAGGGTATTTTGAATGTCTTTTGCTACAATAGACTCATCTTCAACAACTAATATTTTTATTTTACTCATTGGTTTTATTTTTCAACTCAAATGTAAGAGAATATTCGATTTTAAATTGAAGGGTATGAATAACTTTTTAACGATGATATCACATAAAATTGTTAATATTTAAAGTACGTGCACCGGCAGGGCTAATGTGCTGCCTTAAATTCCAGTTCAAATGTGGTCCCTGGTCCGGGAACTAGGATCATTTTGCCATCCAGTTGACTGGTTAATGCGTTAATGAGTTGCATTCCCAAAGAATCTACCTCCTCAAAATCAAAATCGGCCGGTAGCCCTTTTCCTGAATCTCCAATGGTAAGCTTAAGATTCTCACTATTCGGCACTCTGGCAAAAACTACTTTAACACAACCTTTTTCATCTTCAGCGAATGCATGTTTAAAGATATTAGAAATTAACTCATTGATAATCAGTCCGCAAGGAACGGCAGTATCAATATCAAGGGAGATTTTTTCAGCATCCACGGTGTATGTAATTCTTTCCGGAGAGGTATTAAATGAGATATAAAGGTTTTCTATGAGCCTTTTAATATAATCATCAAAATCGATTTTCGAAAGACCCTCATTCTGGTAAAATCTTTCATGAATCAAAGCCATCGATTTAATCCGGTCCTGACCTTCCTTTAATGCATCAAAGGCTTTTCTATCATTGACGTAATGGGATTGGAGGTTAAATAGACTGATGATGATCTGAAGGTTATTTTTAACCCTGTGGTGAATTTCTCTCAACAGCAGACCTTTCTCCTCCAGGGATTCCCGGATCTGTTCCTCCATCTTTTTGCGATAGGTAATATCAGTATCTATAACTACGATTTTTTTTAACTCCCCTGTTTCATTAAAAATGGGAGTGAGTGTATTAGAGGCCCAAATCTGATACCCGTCTTTCCTTATTATCTGAGATTCAAAAACGATTGATTTCTTTTCTGATATACTTGTATCGAGCAAATCGTCTACCTCGGTACTGAATGTAAAATCGCGTATATGATTTCCTTTGAGTCGTGTAATTTCTTCAATATTAAAACCGGTCATTTTAGTAAATCCACTGTTGGCCCATTCAATTTCTTTATTTTCATTAAAAATTAAAACAGCATTATCAGTTTCTGAAGCAACAAGAGATAATTTTTCAAGTTCCAGATTTTTTTGATTCAACTCTTTGGTCCGTTGTTCTACTTTTTGCATGAGTAGATTTTGAGTTCTCTGTAAAGATCTGGTTCGAACTTTAAGGAATAGAAAAATACTTCCGGCGGCAGCCACTGCATAGAGGAACAAAAAGAAAGGTGTTTTCCAGTATGGTGATTTAATAGTTAACGAATAGGTAACAGGAATTGACCAGGTCCTTCCGTTGGCAGAGGCTTTGACTTTAAATGTATAAGCACCGGGGCTTAAATTGGAATAGCTGGTAATTGTTTGAGTTGTAGAAGGCGACCAGTTTTCATCAAAGCCCTCCAACTGAAACTGATACCTAACTTCTTCGGGAGCCGTTAAATAAATGCCGGTAAAACTAAAGCTAACATGATTGTTGTCGTAAGCAAGCACCAGTTGTTCGGGAAGTCCTGTAAATTCATTGACAGGAATTAGTTTTTTTCTCCAATCAATATTTTCAAAAAATAACTGAATTCCGGTAATCCTTATTGCAGGAATGGCATTTTGAAGTATACCAGAACGGATGTTGTATTTTATAACACCATTCACCGTAGCGAACCAGATATTTCCTTTGCTGTCGGAACTAGCCGCATTGGTTTCAATACCCAGATACCCGTTACTTTTATCATAGTGATTGATACGTAAATCACCGTTACTGTTGTACTCATTCCAGTCTATGCAATCGAGACCCGTGGGTGTACCCAACCACAAATTTTGATTTCTGTCAAGGAAATTAAAAAGGATCCGGTCGTTGTATAAACCCATTGATTTGTTGATAGGTTTTACAACACTTGCATTCACTTCGTTTCCAATTACGAAGATGCCGAAATCGTAAGTACTCACCAAAATATTTCCAAGTGAATCTTCGATTATAGAGGTAACAGGCGCATCAGGTATGTTGTATTTTTCATTGAATCCCGTTATTTTACTGTCGTCGAGATAAAAAATACCTTTCATCGTACCTATCCAGATTCTGTTGCTTTTATCCTCATACAATACTCGTACCTTGTCGTTTGTCAACCCTTCTTCTTCACCAATCCTGGTAAATTGTTGACCTTCCGAATATATGTAAATACCTTTGTCGGTACCAAACAACATTCTTCCTTGACTGTCCTCAAGGATATTATACACAATGAGGTTATCGAAAATAGGAAAGGGGTGGGAAAAAGTTAATGTATTCAGATCCAAAAGAGCCGGGCCATTAGTAGTCCCAAACCAGTGTTCATTATCGGAAGTAATATAAATAGACCAAATTGTAGAGCTCTTTAGTCCCGATTCGGTTCCTAATGTTTTAATACTTGTTCCTTCAGAGTAACTCACACCACCGGTGAGTGTACCAAACCAAACATTCCCTGATGTGTCGGATGCAATAGAGAGGATGTTATTGTTTGACAAACCATCTTCCTGAGTATAGTTAATAAATCGATCGCCCTTATATTTACAAAGCCCACTCCGGGTTCCAAACCAATAGTTTCCTTCGCGATCCTGAATAATGGATTTCACAATGTTACTCGGTAACCCTTCTTCAACTGTAATATAATTTATCGAATCATTTTCTAAAATTCCAACACCTCCTCCATAGGAAGCAAAGAGCATTACCCCAGCTGAATTTACAATGATTTTTTCGATACGATCGGTGAGTAATCCATTTGAAGTGGTATAATTTTTAAAATCTGTACCATCAAAAACAGATATGCCCAGATAAGTAGAGAACCATAACCTTCCTTGACGATCACCTTGAATGTGGTAAACGATATTGCTCAACAAACCGTTTTCAGTTGTGTAATTTTTAAATTCCTTGCCATCAAATGCACTTATACCGCCAATAGTTGCCACCCACAATACTCCTTTGCTATCGTGGTACAATGAAAATATATTATTATTCACCAATCCTCTTAGTGTTGTGTAGGTATTGAATATTTTACCATCAAATTTATTAAGTCCCTCAGTGGTACCAATCCAAATGTTGCCTTTGCTGTCTTCGGCAATGGCATTTACATTGTCGCTTAGAAGTCCCGACGTGGTATTAAAAAATTCGAATGAAGTTCCATTATATTTACAAACGCCTTTCCTTATCATTCCCAGCCAAATGTTCCCTTTGCTGTCTTCGAAAATAGTTTTAACCGGATTGTTACTGATTGGGTTGTTTTTGTCGAATTCCGAAAATTTGGTCCCATCATAAACAGTTACCCCGTTCATGGTTCCAATCCATAATCTGCCATGGCTATCCTGAAATACATCGTTTACCTGATTGCCAGGCAAGCCGTTGGTATTGTTATAAACACTTAAGTTGTATCGCTGAGCAGTTACAGATGAAGGAAAAAAAACGAGGTGCAAAGCGGCCAGTACTCCAATAATCAGGATTTCCTTAAATGACCTCACGTACAAATTATAAATCACGTCCATGGTATAATACTCCTCAAAGGAACTAAATTCAATTGATTTCGGGACTTTTATGAACTTTTTTTTTATACGGAAAAAATGGCAAATAGTTACTTTATTCTGACCGTTTATGCACCAGTCCAACTTTCCATTTATACCAGGTATGAAGGATCACAGAACCCAGTATTATTAGGGTTCCAATCACAAATCCACTGTTGATCACATCACCCTCATCGAATAAAATAACAGCAAGGATAATGCTATAAAGCGGCTCTAGATTTACCGACAAATTGAGGGTGAATGCATCTAGTTTTTTTAAAGCTTTGAGTGAAATGGTGAAAGCAAAACTGGTGCAAACAAGCCCCAGGAGTAATAAATATACGATATCCATAGTTCCCGGAACCTCAAATTCAGTTCCTGTTATCTGAAAATAGGCCGGCAGGAGGAGGGACAGAACCACAAAGCCTGTGGATAGTTCAAAAAATGTGATGGAAGCCGGTGAATGATCGTTGGTAAGTTTTTTGTTCAGAACTGTAAATGCAGCTCCCAGGAAGGCGCTTCCAACTGCCAGTAAAATGCCGGTAAAATAGAGCTGTTGAACTGAGAATATAACATACAAACCAAATATTACTGCAATTCCGAGAACTACCTCTGCCATTTTAGGTTTTTCCTTTCGGGAAAGAGGTTCCAATATAGCTGTGAATAATGAAATGGATGAAAAACAACTCAGTGCAATGGATACATTGGATGCTTTTATAGCTCCATAAAACAGAACCCAGTGCATAGCAACCAGAAATCCAACAAAAGATATTTTTAAAAATTCCTTTGCGGATGGTAATGGTTCCCTGTTGAGTAGAAGTAATGGCAATAATCCTATAGCACTGATGATCATCCGGTACCAAACTATCATGCCTTCCGACATGTCAATAGCTTTGCCCAGGATTCCGGTAAAACCCCATAGCAAAATTGCCAGATGCATGTTGAAGTAGGCCTTTTTCAAACGGCAGAAATGGATTGAAATCGGATAAGATGTTGATACAATTCACTAACCGGAAGACCAACAACATTGTAATAGGATCCTTCAATGCGATCGATTCCTATGAGGCCTATCCATTCCTGGATTCCATACGCTCCGGCTTTGTCAAAGGGTTTATCCTTTTGTATGTAATAATCAATCTCAGCATCTGTAAGTTCATGAAAATGTACCCGGGTGGTTACATGAAAATGTTCAGCATGAAGTTTGCTTCGCATACACACAGCCGTGATAACTTCGTGGTTTGTTCCTGAAAGCAATCTTAGCATCCGGTAGGCATCCTCCGGTCCAGTAGGTTTTCCAAGTATGTGATCGTCCAAACAAACAATTGTGTCGGCAGTTATTACAAGAGCGCCTGAATTAATTTCGTTGATATAGGCATCAGCTTTTTTGGAGGCTATATAAAGAGCTACTTGTTCTCTTTTTAAATCAGCGGGATAATTTTCTTCAATATCCTTAACCATCACCTCAAATTTAATACCCAATTCCGAAAGCAAAGCTTTTCGGCGAGGACTTCCTGATGCCAGTATTATTTTTGAAGTTGATTTCATTAAAACAGGAATGATTTTAAATTAGTAGGAGGACAGATAAAAAACCAACATGGATAAAACTCCGGTGAGCATTATAACTTTTGATAAGTTGCTGTTGAAGTGGTATTGAGATTTCGTTTTTGCTTTCGCGGAAAGAAATGCCAGAACCAAAACAGGCAATTGTATAAAAATTAGGATGTATACAAATGAAAGTGTGTTTTCCCACTGCGATTGCAGGATTTGAATATAAAGTATAGCACAAAAGACTCCGGTGCACAGCAAAGTTGTAATAACCCCGGCTATTTTAGTGCCTGCCAAAACGGGTAATGTGGTTGCTCCAAAAACACTGTCTCCCTCAATATCTTCGCAATCTTTAATTATTTCTCTAATCAATGTCATCACAAATGCAAAAATGGCATAAGCAGAAATGAGAGTAACAATGGGTTGAATGGAAAGTGCCGGTTTGTCGAATATTATGCTCAACAATAAAGTAATTGCTGTAAGAAATGAAATGATGAGGTTTCCTACCAGGAACATTTTTTTGTATGAGGAGGAATAAAAGTAAAGAAATCCCGCACAAAAAGCGAATACAATTCCTGCGTATCTCGTCCCTGAAAGATGTCCGAATATAAATGCCCCTGCAAGCCCTAAAAGTGTTAGAACTATATAAATTAGGAGAGAGGATGTACGTGAAATCTGATTCCCTACTTTATTTTTACCCGGTTTATTGATCGAATCAATACCGGTATCATGATAATCGTTGATCACATAGCCGGCGGCTGCAATGAGTAAAACTGAAAATATCAATAAGCTGTAAAGTTCATCAGTAATTCCACTGGTGAGCTCGCTTAAACTTAAAATAGGTTTAATAACTGAATATCGGGCAAGCAAAAGTGTTAAGCAAATGATGAACAGATTTTGAACTCTGGTAAGAGAAAAAATAGTTTTAAAAATGTTCATTAATTTCATTCCCATTTATCATGAAGTCTAAGCACTTGCTCAATAATATCCCGCACACACCCGTCGCCACCATTTTTATCGGAAATATAAATACTATCTTCTTTTATCTCCCTTACGGCATCTTGTGGACAACATGGAACTCCGCATTTTTTTATGAGAGGCAAATCAGGTAAATCGTCACCCATGTATAATATCGATTCATCGGTCAGATTGTATTTTTCAAGGAGGGAATTGTAAACCTCCAACTTGTTGGCAACGCCCATATATACATCCTGAACACCCAGCCTTTGAAGCCTGACGGGTACTCCTTTTGAATGGCCACCCGAAATAATTGCAATACGATAGCCTTGCTTTATAGCCAGTTGCATGGCATACCCGTCTTTGATATTCATGCTCCGAAGGAATTCTCCATCAGGCATCACCAATAACATACCATTTGTAAGTACACCATCCACATCAAAAATAAAGGTATTTACTTTATTCAGCTTAACTTTAAAATTAATTTCCATGACTACAAGAATAAATAAAAACAATTATCAAAATCACTATTTCTTTTTCTTGTTATGAACATTTATAATGTCATCTGTGATCTGCCGGTAAATTTGTTGTCTGCCCGGTTGTTTTTTTAACATTTCGAGATGTTTCTTAATGGTTTTTACGTCATTTCTCATTGCCGGTCCGGTTTGTGAACTGTATGGGTCATTGTCGAAAGCATTCATTACTGTAGTTTGCGCCAATTGCAAAAGCAACTGATCGGGCAAATTTTGCTGACGAAGGAGGTCGCGGGCGATGCTTAACAAATGGTTATTGAAGTTGTTGGTAAATACAGCCGATAAATGAAGGATCACCCTTTGCTCAGAATCTAGTTGATAAAGTTCATCGGAAACGGAACCGGCCAGTTCCAAAATCTTTTTCAGTGAACGTTCATTGGATGCTTCCACACAAAAAGGGATTTTTTTAAAGGACCGTGGGTAGTTATTTTTTATGGTTTGCACCGGATACAACACACCGGTATTAATTATTTTTCCCAGCGATGAAAGAGGTGTGGTTCCTGAAGTGTGAACTACCATCCCTTTAGTTGGAGGTAATTTTGATGATAAAGGTGCAATTGCATCATCACTAACTGCCAGCAAGTATACTTCGCAATTTTTGGGTATTGAATTAAGGTCTTCGAAACTTTTGCAATAAAGTTTTTTGGAAAGCACAATTGATTTTTCAGAAGAACGACCGTAAACACCACATATCTCATGACCTGCCTTAAAAAGTGCATTGCCTAACGAGAAGGCTACATTTCCGGAACCAATAATAAATACTTTCATCCGAAACCCCTTGTTATGTGATTATAATTCTTTTCGCATTCGGGAAAGATCCTTAAATCTTTTGCGAATCGCCATTGATGTACCCAACACTAGCAAAACACAGCCGGTCCACAGAACATTTATTTGTGGAAATATGATGGCCTTCATGATGATAAACTCACGTTTATTATCCTTTTTTTCGGCAATAGCCAGATCTATTTTTCCGTTTTCGGGATTGATACTGGTAAAGGCGATTTTTAAACCTACCGCATCAACAACAACATCCTTAGCAAAAACAACTTTGTCTTTAATAATAAAAAGCGGATAAGCATCATACGATTTTTTATTTATATCTACCACTTTCAACACCGCACCTACCGCAATATCTTCGTTCGATAGTCCCATTGCACTGCGATCGACATCTTGCGATAAACCTTCGAAATAAATTAATGCGTTGCTGGTTGAAATGGTATCACCTGCACTTACTTGTTCGGTTTTTGGTGCTGCGTATTCGGTGTTGGTAGTTTCATTTTCAAGATTCTCCAAATCAGCATACGTAACGTGCGTATAAATATCTTTGGATAAAAAATGTTTAGTGGCCGGTTCCGACACATTTCCCATTCGTGGATTTAACTGTACCGTAGGACGAAGTGTGAACGCATGTTTGAATGTTCCATTAGCAAAATCGGGTTTTAAGTATTCAATATTGTAGTAAACATTAACACCCTCTTTTTCTTTTCCTGCATAAGTGATAAAATATTCTGCCATTTGAAGAGTATCACCTTTTGTAAGCATAATATTTTCATTATTTGGAAAATCTTTGCCCAAATCAATGTTCAGCAAATTTTTTGAAATTACCTGACTCTTTGCGTTTGATAGCAGAGAGCCTAGTAAAATCAAAGCAATTCCTATATGTGAAACGGAACCACCCGTATGATCCATTTTTCCTTTTAGAAACCGGAATGCATAATCAAGGTTAGCGAAAATTGCAAACATGGCAGCAAAAAACAATAAAATATATTGTATTCTGTCGAACTGTATGAAGTACACTGAAATACCGGAAACAACCAGTGAAGCAATAAGTGCAATTGAAATTTTGCGCCAGAATTCCTTTGCGTTTGTGTCTTTATATTTTAAAAACTGGGCAAAGCCTATGAGTATACAAATGATTATTGCGAAGGGTATTTGCCAGGAGTTGTAGTGTTCTATAACTTCGGCCGGAGGAGCCATGTTTGTACCAAAAAGTTTATTAATTACCGGAATTGAAGTGGTAAACGTGATCTGCAAACCTGAAATTACCAATACTAACATTCCAATAAACATCCAGAATTCGCGACTCATCAAACTGTCTTCTTTTTCTGTTTTAGGAAATGCTTTTCTGTTTACAAATAGCAGATACAGCGCCTGCACCACAAAGAATCCCATATAAATCACGAGTTGACCGGTCATGCCGAGATCAGTGAATGCATGTACAGAAGTATCACCAAGAATTCCACTTCGTGTGAGAAAAGTAGAGTAGAGGATAAGTATGAACGTGGCTATGGCAAGTATAAAACAACTGATTAAAGTACTTCCGTTTTTCTTGTTAATGACCATCACATGAGCTGCTCCTACAAAAGTCAGCCATGGAACAAGCGATGCGTTTTCAACAGGATCCCAGGCCCAAAATCCTCCAAAGCTCAAAGCTTCATAAGCCCATGCAGCACCCATCAAAATTCCGGTTCCCAGAGCCATTACGCCAAAAAATGCCCACGGCGTTGCCATCTGAGTCCATTCTTTTATTCTGCCTGTCATGAGGCCTCCCATTGCAAATGCAAACGGAATTAATGTTGAAGCAAATCCTAAAAATAACACCGGTGGATGAATCACCATCCAGTAATTTTGTAACAACGGATTTAAACCACGACCATCTTCCAACTGTTGTAAATAATCGGCCATTTGAACGAATGGAAGGTTGGCCATATCCGGATGATCCCGTAATAAAACGAATGGATTGGTTCCGATTTTATAATCAAAGAATGTTACTCCTAAAATCATTGATACCAAAAACACCTGTACCAAACTAATGGTAACCATCACGGGGGCTTCCCAACTACCTCCTTTTTTTATTATAATCAAACTAAGTATAACATGCCAGAATGTCCAGAGTAAAAAACTGCCTTCCTGACCTTCCCAGAAACTAGCAAAAATATATTGCCAGGGAAGAATCGTAGATGAATGTTGCCATACGTAATAGTATTCGAACCGGTGATTAAAAATTAAATAATAGATTAATCCGAAGATTGCGAAAATCGAAAAACAATGTATCAGATAAGAGGTACGAGCAAGCCTTTTCCATGTAACCTCTTCACCGATACGCTTGAAGCTGAAATAATAGGAAATTCCGGCAAGTAAAGCAGCCGCAAAAGCCAATCCTATAAAAATATTCCCTGCAATACCGAATCCTAGTTGCTCCCCTATATATTGGATGTCCATAAATAATTTTTAGAAATATTGATTGAAAGTATCAGGCACCACCCGGCATCATCTCTTTTTGTTGTTCGTTGCCATTGTATTTGGAAGGGCATTTCATGAGTAAATCACCTTTTGCAACATGAAATTCATTCCCTACAACTTTTCCGATCACAACAATTTGTTCCGACTTCTCAAAATCCTGAGGTTTACTGTCGTTAAAAAAAACTTTCATCTCTTTGCCTTCAGAATCGATCAGATAAAATCCAAACAGGTTGGCGTTTTGTTCTGGATTATAAATAAATTCCTTTTCCCTGTTCAGCTGTCCAACAATGTGGTAAGTTTTTCCTTCCTCATCAATTGCCTTCGAAAAAGGGGCATAGGTACTGGAATTGGAGATGGTACTCACTAAAGCTGCCAGAGCAACAGCAATAATTACGATACCGATAATGTGCGTTTTTTTCATTTCTGTTTAGTCTTTCAACTTAAGTTTCTTTTCAATTGCCGATACTTTTCTGTCTATTGTGATCAGATAAATGATAATTCCCAACATTACCACCGCGGCTACGGCAACCACCACATATATTTTACCATTCGATCGCATCACATCGGCCATCTCAATATCAGACTGACCAAACGACAAAGAAGTGATTAACAACAATACAAATAAAAGAATGGGAAGTTTTATTTTCATGGAATTATTTTTGTTGATTTTCTGAATTGATTTTGCGAATTCTTAATCGAAGCTGCATCATCCAAACGCCCAGTAAAGTCCAGCCTAAAATTGCTGGATAAAATACCAAACGGAGGCGATGATCAAGATCATAACTGCTGAATCCGGGATTACCACCCTTGCCGGGATGAAGTGAGTCGGTCATCCGGGGAAGTATGATAATAAAGACCACCATCATCGCAAATGCAAAAATATTATATACTGCCGATATTCTGGCTTTTTTCTGGTCATCATCCATCGATCCTCTCAACAGAAAATAAGCAGCATAAACTAACATAGTTCCTGCTGCACCATTAAGTTGCACATCGTTTACCCACCAGGCTCCCCACGTGTATTTCGCCCAAACCATTCCGGTGAGTATCCCTAGCGTTCCGAAAAGCATTGCTATCCGGGCACTTTCCTCTGCGAGAATATCAACTTTCAGATTGAATTCTCCAAGGTATCGGATACTATTATAGAGGCTCACCATCAATAAAATCATCATGGCAAACCACATGGTGACATGAAAATACATATTCCTGATGGTTTCGTTCAAAATGGCCATCTCAGGTACATCGCCCAGAAATCCCATAATAACGGTATACATTAATAAAACAGCGGCTAAGGATTTCCACCACATAATTTATTGAAATTAAGGAGTTTACGAATATTTACAACTCTGTTTTTATTCTCGCCAAAGGTAGGGAAATAATAAATAACTCAAGGTTAATACAATCGATATGAGAGCCAGAAGAGTATATGCATAAGTATCGTTTACGTTCCAGCCAATTCCGTCGATGGCATTTTTTGAAAAACGGATGATGGTCATCAATAAAGGAATAAGAATGGGAAAGCTTAAAATGGCCATTAAGGATGGGCTATTTCCTGCTTTGGCAGCGATGGCCGAAACGAGGGTTAAGGTTGCTGCCAGCCCTGCGCTTCCCAGAAGCAACCCAACAAAAAACATGGGCAAATCAGCAACATTACTTCCCAGAAAAAGGGAGTAAAAGATAAAGTTAACTATGGCAATAGCCATTAACAATGCGGTATTGTACAGTATTTTGGACATGATTACAGAGACCGGATTCAATACCGTATAATAATACAATTGAACCCCTCTGCTCTCCTGCATAAAACTCCGGGCCACCCCGTTTACTGCAGCGAACACCATAATAATCCAGAATAAAGCATTCCAGGTGGGCACATCGATAATCTGCTTGAATGTCATATAACAGATGAAAATGGTACTCACTACATAAATAAGAATTCCAGTGAATGCAGTTTTTTGTCTCCATTCCATTCTGAATTCTTTTCCTGCCAGGAAGAGTAGCTCTTTCATCTATTTCTCTTGAATTGTGTACAAAGTTAGTTTCTTTTGAAAAGTTAACTGAACTTTGTGCACAAATACTTTACTGATGAAAGTTGATATTCTGGCCTTTGCGGCTCATCCTGATGATGTTGAAATTTCCTGTTCAGGTACTCTGATCAAACATATAGAAGCGGGACATAAAGTAGGGATCATTGACATAACCCGTGGGGAACTGGGAACACGCGGCACTGCCGAAATTAGAGCAAAAGAGGCTGCTGCAGCAAGTGCAATGATGGGCATTTCCATCAGAGAAAATCTGGAACTCGAGGATGGTTTTTTCGAAGTCTCAGCCGAAAACAAACTTAAAGTAGTACAACAAATTCGAAAATTCAAACCCACCATTGTGTTGGCTAACGCCATCGCCGATCGACATCCTGATCATGGAAGGGGATCGCAGTTGGTTTCGGATGCGTGTTTTTTGTCAGGATTAACAAAAGTTCAAACATTTTTTGATGGTGTTGAACAGGAAGCGTGGCGGCCCAGGGTGGTTTATCATTACATTCAGGACAGATACATGAAACCCGATTTTATTGTGGATATTTCGTCTGTGATGGAGAAAAGAATGAATGCACTCCTTTCGTATTCCTCACAGTTTTATAATCCTAATTCTACCGAGCCGGTTACTGCCATCTCCACAACTCAGTTTTTAGATAACCTAAGAGGAAGAGCAATAGATTTTGGCAGAATTATAGGTGTTGATTATGGTGAAGGTTTTATTGCCGAAAGAGTGCCAGGAGTACAATCTCTTTTTGATATTTATTGATCGAATTTAACGGAAACAAAAAAGGCTGCCCGTGAGAGCAGCCTTTTTTGTTTGTATAAAGGGGTTATTAATTCTTAACAAATTTAGTTGAGAATACTTTATCACCCATGATAGTATTTACAGTGTAAACACCTGAGTTGTATTTTTCAACATCTACATTTACAGAATAAGTTCCTTTTGCATCAGCATTTTTAGTGATGTTAGCTACAGCCTGTCCCATAATATTTCTGATTTCAATTTGCAATTGAACAGGTGTTTCAACTGAATAGTTCAGCATAACATTATTAGTTGCAGGATTAGGATAAATAGAAATAGAAACGTTGTTATTCAACACTTCATTTATAGAACTTATAACAAGGTTTTTGTCAACACATGAATAAACCATATCGTTGTTACCGATTGCATGCTCACCATTTGGTGGAACAGAATATCCCGGTGAACCATCTTGTTGCCAAAGGATGCTCACACACCCACCAACATCTCTTGTCATAGAACAAAACACTGCTTCGTCGAATTGGCTGTCAGAGATATTAAGAGGAGTTCCCCAGGTTGCACCACCATCAGAAGAAGCAATCATGTAAACATTTCTGTAGCTGAAAGCCAATGGTGAAGGATTTCCTGAATCGGTACCTTCGATGAGTGGGCAATAAGAAACAAAAAGATTTCCCTGAGCATCAATACCGCAAGCAGGCATTGAACAGATACCATCATTTCCATAACGGCCACCCAAATCAGCAGCAAATGCATCAGCAGCACCTGAACCATCAATATCAGGAGCAGTTGCAATCACTACAGGAGCATTTGATCCCATGCTTTCATTCCAATAGAGTAAACCATCAGTGGTAAGGAAGAGGCCTAATGCTGTTGTTGGATCATCATCCAAAACCAACATAGCACCTGCAAAAGCATGAACCATTCCGTTATTGTCGATCACGATAGCATAAGCACCGTCGGTTGTTAAAACGGTATCAGCAACACCATCACCATCAACATCTGTGATCTGAGTAAGATCATCATATTTTGTGAATGGGAAATCTTGTATTACAGTGCGCGTCCAATTAGAACCATTATCAATAGATTTCCAAAGCGCCCAGTCATCAGTAATATCGCCTGCAGTAAAAGCAACGATGTTATCTCTTGAATCAATAGCATAACCATCAGCTCTGAAACCATCATAATCAACATCACTAACACCCGGAGGTAAAACGCGAACGATATCCCAGTTTGCACCACCATCCAATGAACGGCTGTAGTTCAAACATCCATCAAGTCCGTTTACTAAAGCGCCACCGTTTCCGGTAGGATAAGAGATGTCAATCATATGAAGAGAGTTTCCATCAGGACCACCACCGGCAGTTCTAGCCCATAAAGTTAATTCTCCTCCCGGGAAAGTAGGGGTAAGTGTTTGAGTCCATGATCCGGTTCCAGCAGCAGGACGAGTATTTGTAGCAGTTGAAACAGTTACACTTTGGTGAGAAACTACTACTTCGCCACCATTTGCCAATTGCAATAAACTGGGCCATCCGCGACGGTCAGTTTCGATTCGAGCGGTTGGGAGTGATCCCCATGAAGAACCATCATAATAATTATAACCGGCTCCTCTATCAGGATAAGTTCCGGCTAAATCTGTGCTGAAGGTCCAAACAGCACCTAAATTACCATTTTTCTGGTAAATTCTGTTCTGCATAGAACCATTTGACTGTAGATCGTAAGTTGTTGTACCAATAACTTCTTGAGGAGCCATTGAAGTTCTCGCTCCGGAAGATGGTCGGGCAGCAGGTAAAGAAACCCGGTTTGTTGGCAATTCATCACCTGAAACTGCAGGCTGATAGGGCACAGGAGCCCATTTGTTAACGGTATTTAACCGATCTTTAATTGTGTTGACGGAGGCGGGTCTGTTTTGTGCATTCACTGCAAAAACAAGGCTCATCGCAACACCCGTAAGTAGTAATTTTTTCATATTTGATTAGATTTAAGTTGTTCCGAACCCCAAATATAAAAAATATCGTTCGTAAAGAAAAGAATACTACCCTTTAATGTAGCTTAGGCCCTGAAAATCAGCTATAAAATAAAAAAGGCCCTGTCGGTTAGACAGGGCCTTTTAAAGAAATCTTAAATCAGATTACTGAACAATTACTTTTTCAGAATAAGTTTTGTTTCCAACAACAGTGTTCATAGAGTAAACACCTGAAGCCAATTTTCTTGCATCAATTTTAACATTGTTAAAACCTGCAATACCATTCATTACAGAAGAATAAACAGTTTGACCAAGTACATTAGCAACAGTGATAACAACTTCCTGATTTTGAGTTAAAGTAAAATCGTAGTTGATTACTGATTGAACAGGATTTGGATAGATAACAGAAGACAAATCAGAAGAATTATTTTCAGATAATCCTACAGGGTTTGTGATTGCATTGTAGATTACATCATATGGTCCATATGGATCAGGAACGGGAGTTCCTGCTGGACTATCAGAAGGCTGGAAAGTGTTACCCGGCTCACCATCTTTGTGGTAGGTAAGGTGAACAATTCCTGTTACTTTCTTAGCCATGTTTGGCCATGTTTGCTCATCGAAATCAGAAGACTCGATACGAGTAGGGACAGACCAGTTCATTCCACCATCAGTTGAATACATATGATAAACGTTTCTGAAAGCCTCTTCCAATAATGGATCAGCATTTCCGTTAGTTGTATTTTCGATGATAGAAGAATAGCTAAGGTGAACGTTATTTGCAGCATCAACACCTAAAGAAGCCATACTGGTTAAACCGCACTGATAAATTGCAAGTCCGCCAGGAATTTCAATAACACCACTTCCATCGATATCATCAACAAAAGCAATTACGTTATTGGTGATGTCACCTGCAGGCATAGACTCATTCCAGTAAAGAAGACCATCTGTTCCAGGGAAATAAGAAGAGCCGGTTGGGTTTGGAGTGTCATTTAATATTCTGGTACTTCCAACAGCAACGTGAACCATGTTATTGTTATCAATAACCAATGAAATACCTGAATCAGTTGTTGGAATTGTATCAGCAATACCGTCACCATCAATATCAGAAATAGTTGTTGTGTAATCGAAAGGAGATAAAGGGAATTCATTAATAGTAGTTTTGGTCCAATTTGCTCCATTGTCCAGAGATTTCCAAAGAGTTAAATCTTCAGCAAATCCACCAATAACAATTGCAACAACATCACCACGAGAATCGATATCATAACCATCAACAGAACCTTCAAAGAAGTCAGTATCTTCTCCTGGAAGTACAGTGTTTTGATCGATCCATGTAGCACCACCGTCCAAAGAACGTGAATAAGTTACATAGAAAGAACCTGCGTTTTGGTTACCGATAACGTGAATAGAATTTCCGTTTGCGCCACCTACAACCATTCTTGGCCATGTCATGTTGGTAGTATCAATAGCTGCTTCAGTCCACGCACCTGTACCTTTGCTTGGTCTAGAAATAAAGTTAGTTGGGTTAGTACCATGGTTAACAATGTACTCACCACTTGAAGAAGTACCGCTTACGTTTGGCCAACCTGTTCTGTAAGTTTCAACTCTTGCAGCTGGAGCACCACCCCAGTTTGTGCCATCATAATAGTTGTACCCCGATCCTCTGTCTGAAAACCCGGGAGAAACATCACCTTTGGTCCAAACAACTGAAATGGTGTTATCGTCCCAAAGTTTTACTCTGTTACCTACTGAACCGTAGTTCGATTGTAAGTCATAAACAGTTTGTCCTAAAGATACCTCAACCATAGAATTTCTCGTTTGAGAAACTGTAGAATTGATTGGAGCCAATGGCGCGATGGTAACATCGGCAGGCTTACGAATTTGTGCTACCTTGTTAGCGGTAGTGCTTTTTAGTCTTGACTGGATTGCTTCACGGCTGTTGTTTTGAGCAAAAGCTGATAAACAAACTGTCAAAGCCAACCCACTTAGTAATAGTTTTTTCATGTTGGTTTGTTTTTGAGTTAAAATTTATTGAATTATTCTTTTAAATTACTGATTATTAAATTATTAAATAGCAGTCAGTCTGTAGTTAAAATGCAGACAGGAATACAAAAATATACAATTTAACATTAAAATGGGGGAATGTTAATATTATTTTTAAAAAAAGTTCGAATTTTTGTGGAAGTGACTGATTTTTAACACCAACAAGTTTAATAAATTGATTTTGAAGCAATCTGCAAAAAAATGGCAGCCTATTTTAAGTAGCTTGCATTACTTTTCTGTAAATAGCATCGAACAATTTGCTGCTTTCTTCCAATGAAAAATTATTTATTGCATAATCACGCATTTTTGTTTTATTAAAATTTTCAGGATGGTCCAGTGCAAATAGGATAGCTTTTTTCAAACCTTCTTCATCACCCGGGCTCATAAGAGTGCCAAAATCAGCCGTAACATGCTCTGCAATTCCACCTACATTGGTTGAAATTACAGGCACCCCACAAGCTAACGATTCTACTATGGTGCATGGGAAGTTTTCATAGTTGCTGAACATTACAAATGCATCGGCATTACGCATTTTATCACTCAATTCGCTGCCGGTAAGCAGGCCTGTAAAGGAGAGTTTTAAAGTATCCAATCCGCTCATTTGAGCATATTCCCGTATCATATTATAATCTTTACCATCACCAATAATTTCCATGGTGAAATCAGACCGCTCCTCAGAGAGTTTTTTCACTACATTAATAATACCTTTAATATTTTTTGCAGGTTCATCAAAACAGGAAACATGAATGAGTTTTTTTATGGATGAAGCAGATGATTTTTCAGCCGGATAAAAATCGTGAATGTCGGCAATGTTAGGCGTAATATAATATTCGTTTCTCAACCTAAGATTTTGCATGGCTTCCGCCAGGTTTTTTGTCACAGTAGTTACTCCCGAAGAATATTTTACTGCCATTTTAGTAAAGAGCCGGCGCAACCGACCTCCATACGAACCTTTGGGAAGATTCACCGGAAGATACCTCGACCAGTGTTCAGTTATAATATAGGGAATATGTTTTGTAAATTTAAGCCACATGGCAGGAATAGCAGTTCGTGATAAAATATGCACATGAACAAGATCGAAACGAATTGCATGTTGATACGCTAGTTTTACTGCATGTCTATACCATTTTAAATATTGAATAGCATTGCCCATTTCGCTTTTTTTCTTCCCAAAGTAAATTCTTATTTCATGAATTCCTAAATGATTTTCTTCAATGATTTGAGAAGTGCCCGATTGAAGAGTTGTGTCGGCTGTTACATATATTACAGTTACATCATTCAATAAGTCAACAGCACGTGCATGCTTTTGCACAAACAATCCCAGCATGTTATCATTTTTGTCAGGATACCAACGGGCGATAAAAAGAATTTTTTTTCGATTCAATTTTATTTTCTTTAGTTCCTGAATTTTAATCTGATCGAATTTCCAATTACTACCACGTCAGAAAAAGCCATTGAAAAAGCGGCTACCATCGGACTCAGAAAACCCATTGCGGCAATAGGAATTGCAACAATGTTATAAAAGAAGGCCCAGAACAAATTTTGCCGGATCGTTTGCATTGTCATTTTTCCAATTCGTATGGCGGTTATCACTGCAGTAAGATCATTATTATTTAACAAAATTACCTGTGCCGAATTGATCGCAATTTTTGTGGCATCGCCAAAGGATAATCCCAAATCAGCAAGTTCGAGTGATGGTGCATCATTTATTCCATCTCCCACCATCAGCAATTTTCCTTTCGATTTTAAACTCTTTATTATTTCTGTTTTTTCATGAGGAAGTTTGTTGGAATAGATTTCTTCAATTCCTAGTTCTTTACCAATTTCTTCACATCGTTTATGACCGTCTCCGCTAAGTAAAACCGGGTTAATGCCCTCTGATTTTATCAAACTAATGAGTTCTTTGGCTCCGGTTTTTATTTCATCTTTAATATTAACAGTTGCAATCAGAATATCATTTTTTGATAAATATACTGAATGAGAATCATCAGTCGTCAAATGCTTCTGAGCCTGAAATGATCCTAATAAAAATCGATTTCCTTGATCATCAGTTGCCGACATCCCGATTCCTTTTTCTTCTTTAATGGATTTTAAAGCAATCCATTCGTAAGTTTGTTTCGAGAGTTCTTTTACGAGTGAAACGGCAATAGGGTGGGAGGAATGCTGCTCCAGACTATAAATAATTTTTACTGCTTCGTTATTTGGAAAATCATTGTAACTTTTAATTTCTGAGATTTTAAATTTTCCTGTTGTGAGCGTTCCTGTTTTATCAAAAACTGCTGTTTTTAAATCATCAAATTGTTCCAGCGTAGAACCACCTTTAACTAATATTCCATTTTTGGCTGCTTTTCCAAGTCCTACCGCCACAGCAGTTGGTGTTGCGAGTCCCATTGCGCAGGGACAAGAAATTACCAGCACTGCGATGGCACTCATCAGAGCCTTTGTGACAGAAATGTCGAAAATAAAATAGCCAATTAAAAAAGTAAGCAATGAAATAACAACTACCACCGGTACAAACCAGCCACTGATTTTGTCACCTAATTTTTGAATTTCAGGTTTTGACTGCTGAGCATCTTTAACTAGCTGTATGATGTTCGATAAAACTGTTTGACTTCCTACTTTTTCTGTTCTTATTTTGATGGATCCATTCAATACTGTGGAGCCTGCCATTACAGTACTTCCATTTTCTTTTTCAGATGGAATGCTTTCTCCCGTAAGGGCAGATTCATCAACAGTAGCATTTCCCCAATATACTTTACCATCAACCGGTACTGTTGAGCCGGTATTAACAATTATAGCATCATTGACTTTGATAGCAGCTATTTCAACTTGCTCAACCAACTCACTCAAATTTTTTTGAATAATTATTTTGTTGGCGAAAACCGGTTGCATCAGCGAAAGTTCTTTCAGAGCCGAAGTGGTTTTTTTTACTGATCTTTTTTCAATAATATTTCCAAGAAGCACTAAAGTGATGATGGTGGCAGAAGTTTCAAAGAAGAGATAATTTTTTGCTTCTTCAGGATTTTGATAAAGAATCATTCCGGCAATACTGTAAACAAATGCTGCCACCGAGCCAATAGTCACCAACACGTCCATATTAGGCACGCCGGTTTTGAGCGACAACCAGGCACTTTTACCAAAATGCGCAAGTCCTATAATAAATACAGGCAAACTACAGATCAGTTGAAAAACTGGATTATGCAAAATGTGAAAATCAAGGAACATATGTGTTATTAAAGGAAGCGTAAAAAAAACACATATCCAGAACTTGAATTCTATTGTCTTAATAAATGGTTGTGTGGGTAAAGGTTGTCCAACTTTATGATTTTCAATAACATGATATCCAAGGTTATTGATCCCTTTTATAATTTCCCCCATATTTGGTAGGGCTACTTCTTCAAAAACAACCTCTCCGGAGGTAAAGTTGACCTGCACGCCGTTGAGGCCTTTTTTCTCCAAAAACCGAGTCACGCCAAGTGCACAATTGGTGCAGGTCATCCCTTCAACGTTCAAAACAGTTTTTTCAGACATTATGATGTAAAATCAGCACAAAGTTACCACTAAAACAAAATTGAAAAGGTTATTGGACTATAAAGATGATTTACCTACTTTTGCACTCCCTTGTAAATATCAATTTCTTTTTGCGCAGTGTTTAAGGATACAAAGCAAAAAGGATTTTGTTCGTTTTTAAGAGGAAATGGTGATTGTAGCTCAGTTGGTTAGAGCGCCTGATTGTGGTTCAGGAGGTCGCGGGTTCGAGCCCCGTCTTTCACCCTTATTTTAAGATTGGCCTTTTTTTAGTGATTTTTGAATTGTGACCATTTTATGCAAGGCACGGTTCTTTCAGTCGGCATTTCTGAACGATAAAAATTATTAGGAGTTTAATATTTTTCACGCCAAAATATTTCGGAGATCGGAGATACCCAGTATTCGGATGGTGCGGAATCGCAAATTCTGCAAGGCGGTTTCTCATCATGAGCGCAGTAGAAGGGAGCTAGTCGATGCCGGAATGCAATGCGAAGAATTTATTTTGTTCCTTTAATTTCCTTCTCGTATTCTTCCCAGCTCTTACCTTTGTAAATATTGTCTCCAAAAAAAGTAAGGATAGGCATTAAATCCTTTTTCTCCAAATAGCTTTGAACAGGTGGAGTCATTAGGGTGTATTTTTCATCCAGTAATACATAAGAAGGATACCCCATTTTGCCGTTGAGAAGCGAAATAGCCAATTCATTTGCCTTATATTCAGCAACGAATTTAAATTCTTTGTCTTTGAATCGGATGGTGTCTTTTGTTTCAGCGTTCAGCTTAACCGGGTAATAATTTGCATTGATGTATTTTACAACTTCAGGTTCTTTAAAAGTGGTAGCATCCATCTTTTTACACCACCCACACCAGTGAGTATAAACATCAATAAATATTTTCTTTGGATTTTGTTCATTCAATTTCACAGCCTCTTCAAAACTGACCCATTGAATTCCATCCGTTTCATTAACCATTGGTTTTGATTCGTCAGAATTAACCTGTGCATCGCAGGAAAATAAAAGACTCACGAGCATAATTAATAAAGTAGGTTTTAGGAAGATCTTCATTTTGTATTTTTTTAAGATGGCCTTAATTCCTGAAGTTTTTTCGTGAATTAAGGCCACTTTTAGTTCCGATATTGGTTAACGTAAATAACTTGTTTTTGTTTTCAATGCCAAATAAGTTGGTGAAATTGCGGCCATACAATTAAGGCCATCTTTCAAAACCTGCTTTTCTATTTTTCTCACCCTTATTCCATCTCCCAAGGAGGTGAAAATTGGTAAGTTTTGAGAGTTGCCCTTAAGCTTCTTTTTTGGATCCAATTCTGTACAATACAAATCCCAGCAAACAGAAGAATGCAGTTCCAAGAATCATATAGCCGCTCTCTCCAAAGGCACCGGTTATGGCATGTTCCATATTTACTTTCGCAAGGGAATCTGCAATATTTTCATTCACCGACAGTAAGGCCACAATAACTCCTGCGAGGGCTCCTCCGGCAACTAACCCCGTAGCAAATAAACTTCCTTTACCCAACTCGGCATCTTCTTCTGTTTGATTGTTCTTTTTGGCTTTCCAGTCTACGATGCCTTTTATAACTCCACCTGCAAATATTGGTAATGTGGTGGCTAAAGGCAGATATGCACCCACGGCAAATGATAATGACTTAACACCACAGAGTTCCATCGTGATAGCTAAAAATACGCCAACCAAAACAAATTGCCAGTCGAGGTTGAATGAAAGTAAACCTTTAATTAATGTTGCCATCAGTGTTCCTTGCGGTGCCGGGAATTTATCACTACCAATTGCATGCGTTATTCCCATTTCAATCATTTCTTTTGTAGGTTGATCGAGTATTTTGATGGTGAGTCCAATTACAATAGAGGATACAATAGCTCCTATGAACAATGAAATTTGCTGATACTTAGGAGTGGCACCAACTATATATCCGGTTTTTAAATCCTGAGACGTTGCTCCTGCATTTGCTGCTGCAATACAAATCATTCCACCAATAACTAAAGCCATTGGCTCATAAACTTTTCCTGTCCAGCCTACCGCAATAAATATAAGAGCAGTGCCCATTAGAGTTGCTATGGTCATGCCGGAAATAGGATTTGATGAAGCTCCGATAATACCAACAATACGACTCGAAACAGTTACAAAGAAGAAACCGAAAATTATTATCAGCACGCCTATTATTAGTTTATTGAAAATGCTGTCACCGGGAATTTGTGGCAATACCGCCATGAGGATAACAAGTGCAATACTTCCGAAAATAACAGTTTTGAAAGAGAGGTCATTTTCAGTTCTTGAAACTACCACGCCGGCCTTTTTTTCTTTCATCGATCCAATACTTTCTTTAAATGAAGAAACAATAGTTGGAAGTGTTTTTATTAATGTTATAAAACCTCCTGCAGCAACAGCACCGGCGCCAATTTGACGAACATAAGCTCTATATACAGCATTCGCCGTGCTGTTAAAAGTTTGAGCATCCGGATCCCATCCACCCGGTCCTCCGGGAGTGAGTACATCTTTTAAATAACCAAGTTTTACCAGTTGCAACGCAATTGTTTCGCCGGGCACTAATGTTGCCAAAAGCGGAATTAATCCCAGCCAGGCCATAACTCCTCCTGCTACTAACACTCCTGCAATTTTTGGACCTATGATATAACCAACGCCTAAATATTCAGGAGTGATTTCACCATTTAATGTTGCCGAAGGGAAATATTTATTTGTTTGTTGTGTAACCCAGGCAGGTGTTTCGGCAATAACATGAAATACTTTTTGAAGCATTGCATAAACAAGAGCAAATCCCAATCCCCAATAAGCTGTTTTTGCAAAATCTCCGCCTTTTTCGCCTGCAATTAACACTGAAGCACAAGCTGTTCCTTCAGGATATGGTAGTGTTTCATGTTCCTTTACAATTAATGATCTGCGCAAAGGGATCATCATTAGCGTACCTAAAATACCTCCGAAAACGGCCAGTATAAATATGGTCCAGTAATTAAAGTAGGCTTCACCAACACTCACGCCGGCTTCGTTTACCGATAAAAATAAAAATCCCGGCAAGGTAAAAACAACACCTGCTGCGATGGATTCACCTGCCGAGCCGGTAGTTTGAATGATGTTGTTTTCCAGAATGGTAGTTCTGAAAAATTTTCTTCCCAATGAAATAGCCAACACCGCAATTGGGATGGAGGCGGAAACAGTTAGTCCGGCTTTAAGGGCCAGATAAACGGTGGCGGCACCAAATATAATTCCGAACATAGCACCCAGAATCACCGATTTAATAGTGAATTCGGCTACCGAGTCGGTGGCTGAAATGTAAGGTTTGAATACTTTCTTTTCAGGTATTTCCATAGAGCGAGTTTTTATCCGATGTAATCTTAGTAAAAAATATCGTGTTTTAAAAATTATCGAACTTTGAAGTGATAAAAAAAGGCTGCTTGTATTGACAAGCAGCCTTTTCTAAAAATTAAATATCCTTAATTAACACCATGCATCATTTTTAGCAAGCGTTTGTAGATTAGAACAAGAATAACTGCCGCGGCTCCACTCATAATAACAAATATCATAAAGAACTCAAATAGATTGGTGATCTGGAATCCTAACAATTTTGGAAATTCAATAGCAGCATTAACGGCTCCTGAAGGCGGGATAAGTGCGCTCAGCGTTCCTGCAAGTTTATTCGCTGCCGCATTAGCCAGGAACCAGGTTCCCATTAATAGAGAAGCAAATCGAATAGGTGCGAGTTTTGATACCATTGAAAGTCCAATTGGAGAGAGGCACAGTTCTCCCATTGTATGGAGGAAATAAAGTGTTACCAACCACCACATGGAAATTTTAATATCAGCATCAACACCGTTTACACCGATGGCAATTACAATGTATCCTAAACACAACAATCCTAATCCCATGGCCATTTTTAATGGAGAGGAAGGTTCCAGATTCTTGCGACCCAAACCTACCCACAAGCTACTAAATAATGGAGCAAGTAAAATGATACCAAGTGGATTAATAGACTGAAACCAAGAGGCGGGCATTTCCCACGACCCTAGTGACCGGTCGGTTTGTTTATCGGCAAATAAAGTTAAAGATGCTCCGGCCTGCTCGAAGGCACTCCAGAAGAAGACGACAAAAAATGCAAGAATGAAAATTACCCATATTCGTTCCTTTTCATCGCTCTTTAAGGAATTATCGGTTATAATCATTGCCGGTATAGCAATTGCCGATGCAAAAATGATAGAGCCAATCACATCCATTTCGAGAAACTGATGTAATAAAAATGCAATCACCACACCAATTCCAAAAATCATGTAAATGTTATTCATTGATGTTTTAGGTGCATCGATTGCCTGTTTTACAATCTCTTTTTTGTAATGGCTCGGCGGCATACCAACGGCTTCACCTTCAGGGTCCACCAAATACTTGTTTTTCATTAATTCAAAAGTGATCACGCTTATTATCATTCCGATTCCGGCAGCTAGAAAGCCCCATTTGAAATCTGTAACATCACCGGTATCTCCAAGTCCTCCGCAAATGAGCGGGGAGAAGAACGCTCCGAGATTGATACCCATGTAGAAAATGGTAAAAGCTCCGTCTATACGCACATCATTCTTTGGATACAACTGACCCACCATCGTAGAGATATTTGGCTTGAAAAAACCGTTTCCAATAATAAGAAATCCTAATCCGGATACCATAAGCGGGCTGGCTAAATCGGTTCCTACCGTGTTACCGCTAAAGAACATAAAAAACTGACCTATGGCCATCATGATTCCTCCTATAAATATACTTTTCCTGTTCCCCCAGTATCTGTCGCTGATGTACCCGCCAAGCAACGGAGTTAAATAAACCAATCCGGTAAAACTTCCATAAATGTTGGAAGCATCTTTATCACTCATCAGGAGTGCCTTTGAAAGGAAGAGCACAAATATTGCCCGCATCCCATAATAACTGAATCGTTCCCACATCTCGGTAACGAATAAAATGTACAGCCCTTTGGGGTGACCTGTTTTTACAGATGATTGTTCTGCCATAAGCGGTTGGTTGTTTTTTAGTGGTTTAAATTTAGGATTTCGGTTCTATTAAAGTTGTGAGGCCTTAAGTTGAAGGCGCTAATGTACATTTTATTTTAAATTATAGACAGGTTCCGGCAACAACCCTCACAAACAAGCACATTTATATGTCTTTCGACATTTTTTTATAAATTTTTTGATTTTTGTCAAATTTATTCTACATTTGAATTTCTTCAAGTTAACTTAAACTCTACAATCGCATGCCCAACGGTATTATTAAATTCTTCAACAGGCAAAAAGGCTACGGTTTTATCAAGTATGAGGACTCCGAAAAAGAGATCTTTGTACATGCCACCGAACTCTCCGACAAAAAGGCCATTCAGGAAAATGACAGAGTGACTTTTGATGAAAAAGAAGGGGACAAGGGGTTGTCGGCACATAATGTTAAGAAAGTCTGAAAATTATTGAATCGGACTTTTTACCACTTTCATAAACTCTTTAATTTTAAAGAGTTTGTAATGCTATTGTCTTTTTCATTATTTTTACCATTCAAACCAAAGTCGATGAAGAATTTTAAACACTTAATGGTGCTTGCTGCCATCCTATTTAGTTCACAATCCGTTACAATAGCCCAAACATTTCTTACTACGGCAGGTGGCAACATCCCTGATAATAATACGGAAGTCTGTTTTCCGATATCTGTTTCAGGGTTACCTGCGCAGATTGATGCTTCATTTGGATTGATAACTGTTTGTATTGATATCACTCACACCTATGTGGCAGATTTACGAATCGTGCTAAAAGCACCTGATAACACCACAATTTTGTTGGCCAATCACATTGGAGGTGGAGGCCACAATTTCACTTCAAGTTGCATGGCCATGAATGGACAAGATGGCTTTATGGTACTGGGAAGTGCGCCGTTCACAGGAACCTATATCCCTGAACAATCGATTAATTTAATGAATAACGGGATGATCCCGAATGGATTATGGCAAATTTGTATCATTGATGAGGTTCCGGCCGATTTTGGAACCCTTAATTTTGCAACCATCACTTTCGGTGCCAACCCGCCACCAGATCCCGGTTTACCTCCCGGAATTTGCAGTATTACAAACGCTTCGGGGTGCTATTGTCCCGACACATCAGTAACTGATTGCGATTTGCTTCCCGACATGACTGCCTCCGCACTCATTATTCAGAATCAGCATACCGAATATCCAGGATACCTGACACTTTCCAACGCCACTCCTAACATTGGATATGGCCCATTAGAGGTGAGAGGAATAAATACATGTTATTGCGATACGGTAATTGTAGGTTGCAGCACACCACTTTGTCCTGATGGGTCCTATCCTAAACAATTAATAACTCAAAGAATTTATCACAAAAATGGTCAAACAATGACCTATTGGGATCATCCTGCAGGAACAATGACCTATCACGCAAACCATGGTCATACTCACGTAGATAACTGGGCGACCTATACATTGCGTGTGGGTACTGTTAATCCGGATCCTTTGTCGTGGCCTTTGGCAGGATTGGGATCCAAAATCAGTTTTTGTTTGATTAATCTGGGTAGCTGTTCCGGCAGCCCAGGGTATTGTCTGGATTCACTGGGGAATGTGGTTTTGGGAAATAATATTCCTAATAATGGACTCGGTGGAGTGAGCGGCTGTGGAAATGAGCAGGGGATATTCGTAGGTTCTTTGGATATTTATGGACAAGGTCTTGCCGGTCAGCAAATTGATTTTCCCGGAATTTGCAATGGTGATTATTTCATCATTTCGCACACCGATCCCGATAATTATTTTCTGGAAACAAATGAAAATAACAATCATGCTGTTGTGCCAATTACACTCACTCAACAGGGAGTGGGTCCTCTTAATCCTACCTTCAACTGGTCAGCAACAGGCTTAACTGCAAATTTCACTACCTCTGTTCCCGGTGTAACAGGTTATAAGTGGGATTTTGGCGATGGCGATTCATCCAATGTCAATACCGTTGCTCATACTTTTGCCGCAGCAGGAACCTATACTGTCACTCTCGAATTGTTTAATGGCGTTTGTACATCCTATGTTGCTCAGGTAGTCACGGTAGTTGATCCGGTAGGACTTGCAGAATCGGCACAAGCTTTAACCAATTTGAATATTGCACCTAATCCTTTTATGGATGCAACAGAAATTACTTATAAACTTACTGCTGAAACTGAAGTGAATATTCAACTCTTTAATTTGCTTGGGGAACTTCAATTGGAAGTGTATTCAGGAAAACAATCTGCCGGTACTCACAGTGTGATTTTGTCAAATATTCCCGGAGGAGTTTTCCTTCTTAAAATTAATACTCCTTCAGGATCCTTTTCGCAACGACTCGTAAAGCTCAAATAAGTTTATCTGATATAATTTAATTACCACTTAAATCACAATTGATTTAAGTGGTAATTTTTGCTCTAAGAAATAGAGTTAGCCTTTCGTATGTTTGTCTTGTTCACCATGGCTATAGGCTTCAATAATATCTTTCACGAGTTTGTGCCTTACCACATCCCTTGCATCCAGGAAAACAAAACCAATACCATCAATTCCATTCAGTAAGGCCATTCCCTGAATGAGTCCGGAGGGTTGGTTTTTTGGAAGATCAATTTGTGTGACATCACCTGTGACAATCATTTTTGCAGATGGTCCCATGCGGGTCAAAAACATTTTGAGCTGACTTTGAGTGGCGTTCTGTGCTTCATCTAAAATAACATAAGCGTTATCTAAAGTCCGACCTCTCATAAAAGCGAGTGGCGCCACTTCAATTACTCCGGTGGCAATTAAAGACTGCAGTTTTTCGCCGGGGATCATATCAAACAGGGCATCATAAAGCGGTCTTAGGTAGGGATCAATTTTTTCTTTCAGATCTCCGGGAAGGAAACCGAGGTTTTCACCCGCCTCAACTGCGGGTCTTGTGAGTATAATTCTTTTGATTTCACGGTTTTTTAAAGCTCTCACGGCAAGTGCCACTGCTGTATAAGTCTTACCGGTACCTGCAGGGCCTATGGCAAATGTGATGTCGTTTTTGTTGCAACATTCAACTAATCGCTTTTGACCTGCTGTTCGGGCCTTTACCATCAATCCGTTCTGGCCAAAGACGAGCACATCACCGAATTTCTTCATCTGATCTTCGGAGGCTGTTTCATTTTTCCCTTCAAGGATCTCCTTAACAAAATCAGGATCAAGGCGCCCCGTATTTTCGAGATGGGTCACTAAAAGCGATATGGTTTCATTAAAGAGGTTAATCTGAGCCTGGTCACCCAGGACTTTCAGCTCATTTCCCCGGGCTGCAATTCTTAGAAGAGGGAATTTTTTCCTTAATATTTCGAGATTGACATCGTTGACGCCAAAAAAATCAACGGTATTGTGGCTGATAGGTATTATGATTTCTTTCAATAGGGTGTTATAAAAATGTGGAAGATTGATATAAAGGAGAGTTATTAAACATCACCGGTGTAAAATTATAAAATGCAACTCAAAAAGGTATGCCACAATTATCCTTATTTTTGACATCTTGCAAATTAAGCACCACCGTTAATTTAATAATGGCAGTTTTAACCATCACTTCCGATTGGGGAACCACCGATTATTTCATTGGGGCCATGAAGGGAGATATTCTGACCTTGTGTCCTGAAGCTGCTATTATTGATATCAGCCATGCTATAAATCCATTCGATTTGGTTCAGGGCGCTTTTGTATTTAAAAACTCGTGGATCAGGTTTCCGAAAGGCACCGTTCATCTTGTTGGAATGTGTTCAGCATCTAAAGAAGTCCCCGCACTTGTAGTAATTAGTTATAAAAATCATTATTTCGTTGGACCGGATGACGGATTTTTCTCTTTGGTTTTTGACGAAATGCCTTTAGATGCCTACTATATACTTGATGCTAAAGGCAATAAAGTAATTCCCGGATCAAATGTACTGGCAAGCTCAGGCGCATTTCTGGCAAATGGAGGAAAAATTAAAGATATGGGAGAGAAGGCATCCTCGTTGATTCAAAAATCAATGATACAACCCGTTACCGAGGAAGGAACCATTAGAGGAAGCATCATTTATATTGATACTTTTGGAAATCTGATTACCAACATCGAAAAAAGTCTCTTCGAAAGAATCGCCCGAGGCCGCGATTTCGAAATTACGCTCCGTTCCAGTGAATATATGATTAATGAAGTTCACGATTCCTATTTTGAAGCAGGACGAGGTAACCTCCTTGCTCATTATAATGAATCGGGTTATCTTGAAATTGCAATTAGTCAGGGAGATGCCTCTAAGTTGATTGGGGTTTCATGTGGTGATATCATTAGAATAGAATTTAAATGATCATAAGAATAGTTAAATTGTCGGTTAGTCCCGATAAAATGGAAGATTTTCTGGAATATTTTGAAAAGGTAAAATATGACATCAGATCCTTCAAAGGTTGTCATTATCTGGAATTACTTCAGGATAAAGATAACAGCGACAACGTTTTTACCTATAGCAAATGGGATCAATCAGAATCTCTCGAAGGCTACCTTAGTTCACCATTGTTTAAAGCTACATGGGCTAAAGTAAAGCCTTGGTTCAATGGCAAGCCGGAAGCATGGACTGTGCATCAGCTGCAGGAAGTCACACCTCAGTGATTATAGTTAAAATAAAAACTATTATGCTGCGTATTTGTACTTTTGTTACCTTAATTAATATTTAACGATGTATTCATTACTGATAAAAGAAATCAATAGTTTTCTGAACTCCCTTATTGGATATATTGTGATTATTGTTTTTCTTGCCACTATCAGTTTGTTTGTGTGGGTTTTTCCCGGCACCGAATTCAGTATTCCGGAATCAGGTTATGCGAATATTGATCCCTTGTTCATTATAACTCCATGGGTCTATATGTTTCTGATTCCTGCAATTACCATGCGACTGTTTTCGGAAGAAAAAAAATCGGGAACCATAGAAATACTACTTACAAAACCCTTAACGGAATTGCAGATTGTGCTTGCAAAATATTTTGCCGGTGTGGTATTGGTTTTGTTTTCACTAATTCCTACTTTGATATTTTATATGAGTGTTCACATGCTTGGTGCGCCACAGGGAAACATTGATACAGGTTCTATGTGGGGTTCGTATATTGGGCTTCTTTTTTTAGGTGCAGGATTTGTTTCAATAGGCGTGTTTGCCTCCGTGATATCCGACAATCAGGTGGTTGCTTTTATCATTGCTGTCTTTCTGAGTTTCTTTTTCTTTGCCGGATTTGATTCCATCTCAGGCTTAATTGGGTCAGGAACTTTGGCAGGAATAATTTATCAGCTTGGAATTAATGCCCACTATTCATCCATGAGCAGAGGAGTTATTGATACCCGTGACATTATATTTTTTGTTAGTCTTGTGAGTTTGTTTATCATGCTCACCCGTACAGTTCTTGAATCAAGAAAATGGTAGGCTATGGGAGAAATTAAAACAAATACTACCGGCAAACGATCGTTGAAAGGGCAGAATGTAACCCGCCTTGTTCTGCTGTTACTCATCCTCATTGTTGTAAATGTAATTTCTTCTTTTGTCTTTACCCGATTCGATCTAACATCAGAAAAGCGTTTCACACTTTCTCCCGCAACAAAAAATTTTGTCGGCAATTTGAAAGATATCGCTTATATAAAAGTTTATCTTGATGGTGATTTTCCTCCTGCCTTCAAAAGACTTCAAAGTGCAACCAGAGAAATGCTTGATGAGCTTCGTGCCTATTCGAATGGAAATTTAGAGTATGAATTTATAAATCCATCAGAAAATCCTGATAAAGAGGCTCGCAACAGTTTGTATTCGCAGTTGGTATCGAAAGGAATTCAGCCAACAAATCTTCAGGCAAAAAATAAAGAAGAAACCTCTGAACAGATTATATTTCCGGGTGCACTTATTTCTTACATGGGACAGGAAATTCCCTTGATGCTTTTGCAGGATCAAATTGGCGCATCACCGGAACAGATGTTGAATAATTCTATTCAAGGCCTTGAATATGGGTTGGCCAATTCAATTAGAAAATTATCGGCAAAAGTACCGCAAACTATTGCTTTTATCGAAGGTCACAGGGAGGCCGGCGAGCAACAGGTTGCCGATATCACAAGGGAACTAAAGACTTTTTATCTGGTTGAACGGAAAAAAATTAACGAAACACTCGGGAGTTTAAGTACCTACAAAGCAATCATTATTGCAGGGCCTGATTCTGCATTTAGTGAAAAAGATAAATTTATCATCGATCAGTTTATTATGAAAGGAGGAAAGGTTGTGTGGTTTATCGATGGTTCCTACGTAACCATGGATAGTCTCCAAACCAATAATGAAACTATCGCTGTTGCTAATGATATTAATCTCACAGATATGCTTTTTAAATATGGCGCCCGTGTAAATTATGATCTCGTTCTCGATATTCAAGCTGCACCAATACCGGTGCAAACTGGCTATGTTGGAAACAGACCTCAGCATACGCTTATGCCTTGGTATTATTTCCCGGTTGTAATTCCTGAAAGTTCACATCCGATTGTAAATAATCTGAATGCAGTTAAATTTGATTTTGTGAGTTCTATTGATGCAGTGGGTTCGCCTGAGATAACAAAAACTCCTCTTCTCACAACTTCTAAATATTCCAGAGTCTTTGTCGCCCCGGCTCGCGTAAGCCTCGAAATTATGCGCAATGAACCTGAATTGACTCAGTTTAATTCATCAAATAAAATTGTAGCTATGTTATTGGAAGGTGAATTCACTTCTAATTTTAAAAACAGAATTCCCCCTCAAATTGCTAACGATTCTGTAATTGCTTTCAAAGACAAGAGTGAAAGAAATGCGATGATTGTAGTCAGTGATGGAGATGTGATAAAAAATGGAATCAGAAAAGCTACCAATGGAATAGTGCCATTAGGAATGGATAAATACACCGGTCAGGTTTATGGAAACAAGAATTTTGTGTTGAATAGCATTGATTATCTTTGTGACGATTCCGGATTGATGACAGTGAGGTCAAAGGAGCTTAAGCTTCGTTTGCTTGACAAAACTAAAGTAGACAATGAGTTGTTGTTCTGGCAAATCATTAATACAGCAGGACCTATTCTTTTAATTGCGCTCTTTGGTTTTTTTAAATTTTACCGACGTCGTGCCCGCTTTGCCCGTTAGTAGTTAAATATTTTATTGATATGAAAAAAAATTCTATTTTCCTTTTATTGTTTCTGATTCTTGCAGCTGCCGCAGCCTGGTTGATTTATTCCAGAACAAGTGGAACCATTAGTAAGGAACTTCGCGATTTTGCTGTGAAAGATACAGCATCCGTTGTGAAAATATTTATGGCTGATAAAACAGGACAGCAGGTTACGCTTGAAAAAGTTGATGCTACCGATTGGACCTTGAATGGTGAATTTCCTGCACGTCCGGATGCTATCAAAACACTTTTGCAAACTATGCATGATATTGAAGTAAGGAGTCCTGTTGGAAAAAGTGGTTATAACAATGTGATTAAAAACATCGCAGCTAAAGGAATAAAAGTAGAGGTGTATACCCCCGAAGGGCTATTGAAAACTTATTATGTGGGTGGAGCTTCACAGGATCAGACCGGCACCTTTATGTATCTAGAAAATTCAACTGTTCCTTTCGTTTTGCATATTCCGGGATTTGATGGTTACCTCACCCCACGTTACATAGTAAAGGCTGAAGACTGGAAAATTAAAAATGTATTCAGATTGAAACAGGGCCAGTTGAAATCTCTAAAAGTTGTGGATCGGGAAAGACAAGGTTATGAATTCACGATTTTAAATGATGGGGCTGGTGCTTTCACAATTTTGGATGATCAAAACAACCTTGTTCCTGAAGTTAGTCAGGATAAGGTGATCAGTTATCTTCAATTTTATGGCATGGTTAACTATGAGATGACAGAAAAGGCTCTCAATACCTTTCAAAGAGATTCGTTAACTGCAACAGAGCCCTTCAGAACAATTGAACTTACTGATGTGGCAGGTAAAACATCTTTCATAAACCTCTGGAGACGCCCACAACTTTCAACTACCACCAATAGAGCCAATTCTGAAGGTATTCCGTATGCTTATGATATCGATAGAATGACTGCCAGAATCGGTAACGATACCACACTTCTGGTAGTGCAATATTATAGCTTTGAAAAACTGTTTAGAAGCCCATCAGACTTCTTAAATACCACCTCCGCAAAATAACCATAAGATTTTCGGATTTTTAGAATTATATTTGTCCTGCCTGAAAGTCCAATATTCAGTAATATTTAAATTAAATAATTCATAATCAATACATTGAAATGAAGTTTATAGTTTCCAGTACCAGCTTATTACGCCACATCCAATCTATTAGCGGAGCTCTTAACAGTAACAGTCCTTTACCTATTCTGGAGAATTTTCTCTTCGAAATTGATAACGGACATTTGATAGTTTCTGCCTCGGATCTTGAAACCACTATGACAACTTCTATGGAGGTAACTTCAAAAGAAAAAGGATTAGTTGCAGTTCCGGCTAAAATACTGATGGACACACTAAAAACTTTTGCTGAGCAACCACTAACTTTTACGATCAACGAAAAATCATTCCAGATTGAAATAAGTTCCGAAAATGGAAAGTTCAAACTTGCCGGTCACGATGGAGCAGAGTTTCCGAAAATTCCAACTATCGATCAGGCCAATTCCATTGAAATGCCTTCTGAAGTATTATTGGAAGCAATAAATAAAACTCTTTTTGCAACAGGAACCGATGAACTGCGTCCTGTTATGTCAGGAGTATTTTTCCAATTAAACAAAGACAACACTACCTTTGTTGCCACCGATGCACACCGACTGGTTCGTTACCGCAGAACCGATATTAGATCCGCTAAATCGGCATCTTTCATCGTTCCCCGTAAACCACTTGGATTATTAAAAAGTTCTTTGACAGGACAAAAGTCTAAAGTGAAAATTGATTACAACGAAGCAAATGCATTTTTTGCTTTTGAAAACTTTAATCTTATTTGTCGTTTGATTGATGGCAGATATCCAAATTATGAAGCTGTAATACCTCTCGATAATCCAAACAAACTTACCATCTCTCGTGATTCATTTTTGAATTCTATCCGCAGGGTTTCAATTTTCTCTAACAAAACCACACATCAGGTAAAATTAAAAATTACCGGTGCAGAACTAACTATTTCTGCAGAGGATGTTGATTTTAACAGCGAAGCAAATGAGCGTTTGGTTTGTGATTACAACGGTCAGGATATGGAAATTGCATTCAATGCACGATTCCTTTCCGATATGCTAAGCAACATGGGAACAGAAACTGTAAATATGGAACTTTCGTTGCCAAACAGAGCCGGAATTCTCACTCCATCAGAAACTGATTCAGCAGACGAAAACGTTCTTATGTTGGTGATGCCTGTTATGTTGAACTGATAAAAAGAAAAATAGTATACAAGGTGGTTTCTCAGCCACCTTTTTTTATGCCTTAATTTTTTTTGCTAAAAAAAGCATTGCAAGTTCATATCCGGTTAAACCTAATCCGGCAATACTGCCTTTGCAATATTTTGAAAGAAGCGATGTTTTTCGTTCCTCTTCACGAGCATAAATATTGGAAATGTGAACTTCCAAAACAGGCGATTTTATAGCAGCAACAGCATCTGCAATAGCAACAGATGTGTGTGTGTAACCACCGGCGTTGAGGATGATTCCATCTGTATGAAACCCATTTTGTTGAATGTAATTTATGATTTCACCCTCCACATTACTTTGAAAATATTCAATTTCAATATCAGGATAGGATTGTTTTAATTGGTTGAGAAATGTGTTGAAGTCTGTAGATCCATAAATTCCGGGCTCGCGTGTGCCCAGCAAGTTTAAATTTGGTCCGTTGATGATGGCGATTTTCATTCTCCAGTTATTGATTTTACAAAAGTAGGAAGGTATCCGATCAAAATACTCATTTATTGAAATTTATCAGTTTATTATTCGCTCTGTCATGGTTTTAGTCATTTATCTTCTAAAAACCTCTATAGTTAGTACCTTTGTTCTATGAGTTGGCCATCATATATCAAAGGATTCAGATCCTATTTGCAGCTGGAGCGTTCCCTTTCGGGTAATTCTATTGAGGCCTATGAACATGATATTGAAAAATTACATCAGTATGTTCAATTTAAACAGTTGTCCGGTGGGCCGGATAAAATAACTCTTGAAGACCTGCAGGGATTTGTTAAGTGGATTAATGAACTGGGAATGGGTGCAAGATCTCAAGCCAGACTCCTTTCAGGCATTAAATCATTCTTTAAGTACCTCATTTTGGAGAACGTGATTAAAGATGATCCAACTCTTTTAATGGAGGGCCCGAGACTGGGAAGAAAATTACCTGATTTTTTGTCGGTTGATGAAATAAATACTATCATTGGAACGATTGATTTAAGCAAACCGGAGGGTGAACGAAATAAAGCATTACTCGAAACCTTATACAGCAGTGGATTGAGGGTGTCGGAACTGGTTGGTCTAAAAAAATCAAATCTTCATTCCGAAATCGGATTGCTAAGGATAACAGGAAAAGGAAACAAAGAGCGTTTGGTTCCTGTTGGAAGTGTTGCACTGAAACAAATTGCTACCTATGAAAGTAGTTACAGAAATCATTTGAAAATTAAACCGGGCAATGAAGATTTTTTATTTCTAAATCGCAGAGGTGCTAAATTGTCCAGAGTAATGGTGTTCACAATTGTTAAGCAACTGGTACTCGCTGCAGGTATCAAGAAGAGTATCAGTCCGCATACATTCCGCCATTCTTTTGCAACTCATCTCATTGAAGGTGGTGCCGATCTCAGAGCAGTTCAGGAAATGCTGGGGCATGAAAGTATTACCACTACCGAAATATACACTCATCTCGATAGAGAATACCTGCGTTCTGCTATACTTCAGTTTCATCCGAGGAGTTGACACTGCAAGTTGTCCGTAGTTGAAATTTTTGTCTGTAATATTTTTTGAATTATCAAATAGTTGTTTTACCTCTTTGTTAAATTGGAGTGTTAAATTTATTTAACCTGCAAGCAGTATGATAGAAATAATACCAATAGAAAATAAAATGTATATCATTTGTTTATTGTGTTTTAAGTTTTGTAATGAGTTCTGTTTTCCGGCAACAAGGCAACAAAAATGATTGCCAAGGCGAAAACCATATAGAAGGTATGCAACCAACTGACTGAGTTAAGTATCATAATTTGAATTTGTAATCACGCAATTAATGTAAAGGCGATGTAAATGCTATATGACCAGGACCAATGCATGTCGTTGAAAAAATTTAGTTTGTCGGCTATTTGAGATTCTGTTTTTTTTAAGAGTGGTATTATTAGAAGTAGTGGAGCACCTCCAAGAAAAGAAAACAAAATTATTCCGGGAAGTAAAAAACTTTCAAACGGAGATCCATTTAGCATTGATAATGGCATTTCTATCAATTCCCCATTTGGAGAAATAATCAATACTCCTCCACCTCCAATTGCTCCTAAGCTAAGAAATGCTAATAAAAAAATGAGAATATTCCTGCTGGTTTTCGATTTCATATTTATAATAATCTTTAATGTAGAATTAAACGATGATTACAAAAGAAATTGGATAAATTAATTTGTTGTATTTCGTTAACAAAGTAGATAAATTTATATGCAAGTTATCCTTTGTGGTGCTTGAATTTTCACGGACAACAATTGTCAGTTAACAAACGCAATTAGAAATCAATTTTAGCAACCATTTCAAGACGAATAAACCGAAGCAAATTTAAATCCTTTTGTCAATTATTTAATTTATGAAAATATCCAATAAAGAAAAAATTCAACATGCATAAATTGCCATACAACGGTATAAATAATTTTGATTATCGTAAGTTTATTCGTAGCCATCAATTTGACTATAGGTTCATTTTTCCAAGGGATTCAATTTTTTGTAACATTTTTTCTCTGGAATCAGTGGTTGAATTTCTGATGGGTCCTACATAAGTTACTTTTACAGGCTTAATACCACAAAATTCTAAAGTAGATTTTTTGAGTTGGTTCACGCTTGGTCTGCCAAAAGCATACCAATAGTAAATTGTTGGAGTATCCAGAGTCGTAATGATATGGGCTGTTTTTCCTTTCAATAATTTGTCCCACCAAACGGAATTCTCTTTGTATTTAAAGCCAAATCCAGGTAAAAATACTCTATCAATAAAACCCTTTGTTATGGCAGGAAGCCCACCCCACCAAACAGGATGAATCCAAACCAAATGGTCTGCCCATTTTATTTTTTGTTGTGCATCTAATAAATCTGGTTCTAGTTCAGAAATTTTCTGATAGCCAAAAGCAAGGTTGGGATTGAATTGTAGTTCTCTAATGATGATAGTTTTTATTTCAGCATTAGAAGCTTTTGCGCCTTTTAAATAGGCTAATGTAATCGCATTATTAAAGCTCTCTTTGTTAGGATGTCCGTCAATGATGAGTATTTTAGTCATAGTTTATTTAAATTTATATCAAAGGTGGTTTTATTATTGGATGATATGTTACATAATAAAATTAATAAGTTTCAAGATTCATAGATTGTTCATTGTAGGGATTTTACTTTAGGTTTCGCCTATCAGCCTCGCAATGGCCGCGGGCAGGCAGAAGTATTCCATCAGTAGTATTCTTGCTAAAGTTGCAAAAAACCTAAAACATCAAAAATATCCTCCTCTAGGCCAACGAAAAACTGCTTTAGTAATCCCTGAATAAACATATTGTGCAAATTGGAGAGGTGTAGGATAGCGAGGTGAAAACGAAATTATAGATTTACTTAATAATAATTATGTTCAAGTGGGTAAAAGTCCCTTACATCGAAAACCTCAGTACTGGTAAAGTTCGCTCAATTGTAAAGAAATGTTAGAAATCTATAAGGCATGCACAAAACTGAGTCAAAGTGCGTACAGTCCACATGTGTTTGACCGTTAAATCAATTGTGGTGGTTTCCTGCTGATGGCAGAATAGGCGAACAGAAATTGATTTGGAGGGATGACTTATTAAATTAAGTAGCGCAACACGCGAATGTCAAAGAATTCATTCTCTTAAAAAAGTAAATTCAACAGGAATCGTATTCTGGATTATACTCTTTGATAGATCCAAAATTTAAATGAAGGTCAATTTGGTTGTTTCGAAAAAGTTTTTGACTTATATCTTTTTACTTTGAAAAAGATTAGGCTTTTGACTTATTTTCAGGACTCATTAGGAAAATCTGTGTCGGAAAATCTCTTTGTATTTTTCTCAAAAGGATCCAACAAATTGAAATGAATTGAAAAAGAGGCAGTCCCGGCAAAATGCGGGGCTGCTCAAGAAGTACTTGTAAAAAGTCATGTCATAAGCTCAGGCGCGAATGTTAAATTTTGATGTGGTTTATTAACTAGCCTCAGCCGGACAATTTTCTGTTTATTCTAAAACTTCTACGCTATTTTTAAGCCTCTATAAAAACGATTAGAAACTAGCAATAATTGGAGTTGGAGCAGCCGGTTTTTTTGCTCCCTTTCAGGGAGCGCAACGTTTTGTAGATGTATTAAAATTAAGATCACAGGGAGTCAGATGGCTTGCTGAAAATGAATAAAAAAACATTTCTCCTAATGTAATAAATTAGAACAGTTTTTCGAATGAAAATCCAAAATTGGTTTGATAATTATCACTAGTATTCGAAGAATTATACAGTATAGGGGTATATGCAGCTCTGATTAACCATCCTTTTTTGGTTTCAAATCTATATCCTATTCGTGGATTTATAATGAAATATAATTCATAATCAGCAGTATCAATAGGAGCATTATAATTATAACCTTGGGATGACCACATTTCAAACTTTGAAAGAAAAGGAGTAATTCCAATTCCTATTTCAATAAAATGTTTCAACTTTCCAAAGCTTGATGCGAATTCAAACGGAATAGAAGGAACAATCACATTACCTTCTCGAAATTTGATATTATCTATTCCAATACCAATTCTGGAGTAAAGGTTTATTAAGTTTTTCTGCCATAAATTTCTTTCATAATTCACCGATATCATAGGTGCATTTCCGGAATATTCAACATACATGGCATTGCGAAATGTTGAATCTTTAATAGATGTTTTTGTAACTTCCTGCTGGGAATAACAATTTGAATAAAATATAAAATTAATAATTATTAAAAAAAATATGAAAGACTTTAGAGTATCCTTTGAAAATCTATTTTAAATAGAAAGTTAAAGATTATTCGAATATGTAAATATTATTAAATGCAATCTGTAATAGTATAGCATAATAAATTGTCATTTATTTTCATAATTATTTGCAAAAAGCAACTCTGTAAAATTCAAATTTGAATAAAATACATTAGGTATTCCGCATATTACTTCCTGTTGGCCCAAACCAGCATTCTTTAGGCTCATTGGAGGAGCAAACTTCACTCCTTGATCGCATTCTTTTCCTGGAGTTGTTTATCAAGATACTGAAATTGGTTGAGAAAAGGAAATTGCTTAGGAATAGAGGTTCAATATCACCGGAATAAACAACAGTTTGTCGTGTAATTGGGTGACCTATGCGCCAAATGTGATGTATGGAGAATAATTAATTGCTGACAAACTATTTCCTTTCAAGAGGAAGATAAATATCAAATGTTGCACCTTTGTCTAATTCACCTTTAGCTGTAATAAAGCCGTCATGATTTTCTACTATTTTTTTTACTATGGACAGTCCAATACCTGTTCCATTGTATTCATTTCTTCCATGTAGTCGCTGGAATAATTCAAAAACTTTTACATTGTACTGAGGTTCAAAACCAATTCCATTGTCCGCAAAGGTTATATGGCAATAGTTTGTGTCACTTTGTAAATTTTTGTTATCTAATTTACTGCCAGTACTATACTCACTATTTATTTTGATATGCAAGGGATGTTCAGGGTTTGAAAACTTTAAGGAGTTACTAATAAGATTGTAAAATAGTTGCTGGAATTGAAAAGGGATAATATTTACTTCACATGATTTATTGATCTCGATGTTTGCATGTTTTTGCAGAATTTCTTCTTTGAGGTCACTTAATACTATTTCGATAACTGAACTGAGATTTATTTTTTTAAAATCTCGTTCTAAAGTATTGGTACGCGAATAGGCAAGTAAATCCTCTATTAATGATTGCATACGTGCAGCTGAAGCCTGCATCCGCTTGAATAAATCCTTTCCGGTTTCGGATAAGTTATCTTTTTCTTTTTCAGCTATGCGAGATGCAAAGGTTTGGATTTTTCTTAAAGGCTCTTGCAAATCATGGCTAGATATGTAAGCAAAAGATTGAAGTTCTTTATTCATTTTTTCCAGTTCAATGTTATTTTGAGCTAGCTCTTTTGTCCGTTCCCGTACTTCAGATTCTAAAGATTCAGCAAAAACTTTTTGATCTTGTATATCTGTGCTAGAGCCAACCCACATTTGTATATTTCCATTTTCATCAAGCTGGGGTTTTGCTCTGCTCAACTGCCATCGATATTGACCATCAGATCTTCTGAAGCGATGTTCGAACTTGAAATCAGTTCCGGTGCTGACTGAGTGAAGCCACTGATTAATATTTTCTTCTCTTTCATCAGGATGAACTATTTCCAGCCAACCTCCTTTTCTTTTTAATTCTTCTTCTTTTAGACCTGAATAATTATAGACGGATTGATTGAAATAATTAAGATTTCCATTGGCATCTCCTGTCCAGATGAATTGTGGCATAGAATCGGCCAGAAGTTTGAATTTTTGTTCTCTTTCTTCAATTTTTTTACTTGCAGTTAATTGAGCAGTTACATCAACTGCTACGGCGAGTATACCTGAAATTATACCATCAGTATTTCTATATGGTTCATAAACGAAATTTAAATAGACAAGTTCTATGTCTCCGTTTCGTGGAAGGGTAATTGGAACTCCATCTGCAGAAAAAGTTTTCCCTGATGTGTAAACTCCCTCTAGAATTGCTTCAAAGCCCTGATCTTTAGCTTCCGGTAAGCCTTCGAAAATTGGTTTATTCATCACCTCATTTGCAGGTTTGCCCCACAGCTCAAACATTCTGTCATTTGCCAGTTCAACAATAAAATTATCTCCTTTAAAAATACACATAGCAACGGGAGCCTGCAAAATGGTGCTTCTTAAATTTTTTTCGCTTTTTTGAATTACTAGTTTTGCAAGATTAAGATCTGTTACATCTGCTGCCGTATTCATTACACCGTAAACTTTTCCATTTGTATCAGTCAGCGGCGTAAAGCTATAATTGAAATAGAAACTCTTGGTTTCTCCACCTGTAACAATATCAATTTGCTGATTTTTTGCATGGTAGGGAACACCTGTTGTGTAAACAGAATCGAGTTGTTTAAAAATCTCCTGGTTATCCAGTTCGGGTAATATCTGTTTAAATGATTTGCCAATAACATCATTCCCTTTACCCCATATATCAAGAATTGACTGATTGGCAAACTGTACTTTCATTTCCTTGCCAAAATAAACACCTATTGGAAATGGTGCGGTCTCCACCATGTTTCGCATTAGCTGTTCGCTTTTGAGTAATTCTTCTTCTGCATTCCTGATATCGGTAATATCACGGGTAGTTCCGGCCACTGCCTCCACATGGCCATCAGTATTCAGCACGGGTGCAAAAATGTAATCGTAAACCCTTTTGCCTAACTCAGCATGAGGAAATGAAACAGTGCCGCGTATAGGTTTTTTGGATACCACTATTTCGTCAATTTCCCGTTCATGCATGGCTGCATGCCATGGCTCATAACCATTTTGCAATAAATTTTTTCCGATAGCTTCTTCCCATGGTTTGCCCCACATGGTAAGCAAGGCGGGATTAGCGTAAGTAAAACGGTAATTTAAATCGAAAATATAAACAAGGTCAGGTGTATTTCCGGTTACTGCCTCATAAAGCCGCTGTAGTTTTTCTGTTTCAGCTTGTTGGTTATTTAGTGCGTCCTCGGCTTTTTTTCTATCAGTAATGTCTATTCCTACCCCTATCATCCCGCCAAATTTACCCTCCTTTGAAATGCGAGGAACTCCTTTCCATAATACCCAGCAGTAAACACCGCTTGAATTTTGCTGGCGTATTTCAAATTCATAAGGTTTTTGATTGGCGACTGCATCACTATAGATGGTTGTCATGAGCACCACGTCATCTGGATGCGTTACAGTGGTCCATGCTTTACCAATTCCTTCTTCTGATTTCAGCCCGACAAATTGTAACCATTGACTGTTTACAAATTCCACGTTAGTTTCTGCATCTCCTGTAAAGACAAAAGCAGCCATATCATTTGCGAGCGAACGGAAGCGTTCTTCACTAACCTTTGAGGCTTCTTCAGCATCCATTCGTTCGGTAATATCCGTGTTGGTTCCAAACCACTGATAAATTTTACCCTCCCGATTCATAAAAGGTAACATGCGTGTAAGAAACTGGCGGTATTTTCCATCCGCACCTTTAAGCGGAAATATCATTTCAAAAGGCCTTACGTTTTCAATCGCCTCATGAAATTTTAGGAGAACTTGTGGTAAAAGTTCAGGATCGTGTACCGACTGCCAGCCCCATCCTTTCATTTCATCAAGTGCAGTACCGGTATATTCGTACCACTTTTTATTGTACCAGAATATGTTACCATCTGCTTCAGCCATCCACGCAAGCTGTGAAATATTATCAACCATGCCACGAAATCTTGCTTCACTTTCTTTTAATGCCTGTTCAGCTTCTTTGCGCTCGGTAATATCCTGAACAACTCCGGTATATCGAATTGGATTATTATTTACATCATAAGTAGTTATACCCTTTGAGCGAACCCACCTGAGCCTGCCATCAGTTATACCGATTGTCCTGTATTCCAAATCATACAAACCTCCGTTTTGCAGAATCCTTTTTTGTTGTATTATTGCCTGCGAAGTATTTCTATCATCGGGATGCAAGGCATGTATGTAAAGATCAATATTTACAGCTGATTCGGGCGGCAATCCAAAAAGTTCTTTTGTTTTTGCAGACCACAATAATTTACCTTCTACAGGAAAGTAATCGAAAGTTCCTAATTCACCCCCTTCCAAAGCAATTCGAAGCTGCTCTTCGCTTTTTTCTAATTTTCTCCTGGAAATTGCCTGTTCAGTTATATCCTGCACGGTTCCATTAAGCCGGTAACTAATTTTATTATCTCCATACCAAGCCCTACCTTTTGCTCTTAGAATTCTTTCCTGAAAAGATGCCGGGTGAATAACCGTAAATTCAATATCCAATTTTCCGCCGGACGCATACTGTAAAGATTGTTGAATTTCAAGTGTTACCCTGTCCTGGTCTATTGAAGCGATTGAATTGATGGCTTGTTGAAGGTCTATTTCGTGTTCATCATCAAGGCCAAACCATTCCTTTATCCGGTGATTGGATGTAAACTTATTGGTGGCAGGGTTAAAATCCCATGTGGCCAGTTCAGTAGATTCTATAGCAAATTGCAATTGATCTTTATTTTCTTTTAAATCATCTTCAGCAATTTTTTTATTTGTGGTTTCTATAACTGTAACTAATACACCGCCAACTTCCCCATTTTCTTTTCTTATAGGGCTGTAAGAAAAATCAAAATAACATTTTTCAACAAAACCATTCCTGTTTAAAGGCAACATAAAATCAGGAAATCCTACTGCTTTCCCATTCATAACGCCGTCAAACATCGGGCCTATAATATGCCATATTTCTGCAAAGGTTTCTCTGGTGCTAATGCCTAATGCGGCGGGGTGCTTTGATGTTCCAAGTATCGGACGGTAGCCATCATTATAGAGTTGAATATATTCAGGTCCCCAGGCAATGTACATGCCGAAAGGATTATCCAACATTACAGAAACCATTGTCCGCAGGCTTTGAGGCCATGTTTCAGGATCGCCTAGTGGTGTGCAGCTCCAATCTTTTTCCCTGATGAGAGCCCCCATTTCTCCGGGAATGGAAATATTGATATCATTAGAATTATTTTTCATTTTCAATTTTCTTACGGTTGAATTACAAATTTTTCTTTTGATGGTTGCAAGCTTTTACTTTGTCCACTTATTGAAAGTGCTTTTTTAATTACGGATTTCAGATTCTCAAAATCGGCCGGCTTCCGTATGTAGTGTTGCGCACCATTATTGTAAAGCAAATCCATAACCTCCAGATTAAAAGATGTAGAATAAATTATTACAGGCAGGTGTTTTAATTTTTCATTCAGTTTTATTTCACATAAACATTCAAAGCCTGTTTTGCACGGCATATTTAAGTCCAGAAAAAGAACTTGAGGAGGGTCGATTAAATGTCTTTTAAGAAAACCCATAAGTTCTACTCCGTTGCGCACTGTATCTAATGATGCAGGCAATGAAAGCTCCTCTAAAGCATCTTTAAAGAACATGCAATCATCCTCATCATCGTCAGCAAGAAGGATTTTAAAACTATCACTTTTCATTTCTGCAATCTCTTTTCCTATAGTTTATTTTTAATTGGTTAAGTAAAGTTAGAAATTTATAATCAGATAAAGTTTCTTGCTTTCAATTTAATGTTAGTTGTGTCCCCAACTGTTGGGCATTCCGTCAGTTTGTGAATATACTAACTTCCAACATAAATTATGTATTATTTCTGATTATTATTTCCAAAAACAAACTCTCTTTTGCAAAATATTAATAATTTGTATACCAACAAATGAAATTGGATCAAGGGTAAACCCTTGGTTTTTGAAGCCGATTCTATCGGATTTCGCCTGAATTTCACTGAAAAGTAGTGGGGATTGGAACTATTGTCACTTACTAACAATTTTCTTCCAATTCATAAATTTCTAGCCTATTTTTGCACCTCTATTAAAATCGAATTTGAAATTAGCGGTGATTGGAGGTGGAGCAGCAGGTTTTTTTGCTGCAATTCATGGGGCACAACGTGGTCTGGAGACTGTTATGTTTGAAAAGAGTAACAAGCTACTGGCAAAAGTTAAGGTTTCAGGCGGCGGTAGGTGCAATGTTACCAATGTGGTTTCAGATCCTGCCATCCTGGTTAAAAATTATCCAAGAGGTCATAAGGGCGAACTTCGTGGTCCTTTTACCAAATTTACTGCTTCTGATACAGTAAGTTGGTTTGAGTCACGAGGTGTAAAAATTAAGGCTGAAGCCGATGGCAGAATGTTTCCCGTTACTGATTCTTCTCAAACAGTAATAGATTGTCTTCTCGCAGAAGCGAAAAAATTTAATGTAAGAATTTTGACAGGCTCTTCAGTTACTAAAATCGGGAAATCGGAAAAAGGTTTTCTGTTAGAAATGGATTCGGCTCAGTCGATGTATTTCGATTATGTTATTGTTGCCACAGGAGGTAGCCCTAATTTAAGTTCTTATGCGTGGTTAGCTAATCTCGGACATACTATTGTTCCTCCCGTACCTTCGTTGTTTACTTTTAATATTCCTGATAGTCCATTTGTAAAAATCATGGGTGTTTCGGTTCAGGATGTTAAAATTAAAATTGTAAATGGTTCATTAGAGGAGCAAGGTCCTATGCTATTTACTCATTGGGGTGTAAGTGGTCCTGCAGTATTAAAATTGAGTGCATGGGGAGCCAGATGGTTTGCAGAAAATGGATATAATTTTACCATCTCCATCAATTTTATCCCTCCCTTTAACGAAGAGCAGGTTTTTGAGAAACTTATGGAACATGCAACTCATAATAAATTGAAAATGGTTTATAATACAACTCAGTTTAATCTCCCTTCAAGGTTATGGGAAATATTATGTGAACGATCTTTGATTGATGAGCAAAAAAGATGGTCAGAAACAGCAAAATCCGCTTTGCGGAAATTAAGTCAGCAATTGGTAGCATGCCAACTTAATGTAAAAGGGAAAACAACCTTCAAAGAAGAATTTGTTACTTGTGGTGGTATTGATTTAAAGGAAGTGAATATGCAAACTATGGAGAGTAAACTAATTCAGGGTTTGTTTTTTGCAGGTGAAATATTGAATATCGATGGCGTTACCGGAGGGTTTAATTTTCAGGCCGCATGGACAACAGGTTTCATAGCCGGTAATGCACCCAAAATTTAATCAAGTTCGTTAATTTGAAATTTAGTTGGCTACTTTGTGTTTACCACCATAAATTTCACAGTAGAATTAATGTTTTCTCCAATCATTCTACAAATATATGTTCCTTCAGCGAGTGAACTAATTTCAGTTTCAATTTTATAGCTTCCCGGAATAAAATTTTCTTCAATCACATTTTGAACTTTTCTTCCATTGATGTCAAATATTTCAATTCTAATTTTCTGTTTTCTATTAATTTTGAATGGAATATTAAGGTTATCCTTTACGGGAATCGGATAAAGTGATTGCAATCCATTTTCATTTTCGGAAGTCGGAATCCCACTTGCAAAATTCATACTCACGTCATCAATAACAAAATTTGATCCAATACTCACACCTGTTCCACTTAAAGTATCACTTATGAAGAATGAAATAGATGCTTCTGCAGGATTCACTCCAAAATAAATTAGAGGGATATTGGCCTGAGTAAAAACTGTTGTTGAAGAGTTGGCATAAAATGTCTGTGATCCTACAGCCACCCCATTTCCCACCAAGTCGGTCAATGCGACAAATACATCGAACACCTCTCCTGTACCGGTAAGGTTTAATTTGTAGTAGAACGACAAATTAGTATAATTCTGACTAACAGGAAATCCATTTCCATTTGTATCGGTAGAAACCAAAAAAGGAGCGTAGTTAACTCCCGGCGCAATAGATCCAACCTCACATTTAATAGCTGAAAGGCTGCTATAGCCCGGAGAAACTTGCGTTGTGGTGGCTGTGAACCCCGCTATATTGTTAGAAAGCCAACTATCAGGTTCGTTGTTGGTCCAATTTTCAAATCCTGAGTTTGGGACAGGATTTTGTGCCATTACAATTCCTTGTATTCCGAGAAGCACAAATAGCAGATTTTTTTTCATGACTTTCATTTTATATATCAAAAGTGCATATTTTTTCCGGCAAATCCAATGGTCAGGGACAATATTTTTTGGAAGTTCTTGATGATTTTGATCAATTACTTATTAAGTGATTATTTAACAGATTTTCAATTATATACATCATTATTTTGAAAAATATAAATAATAAAGGGCTGTTGCGATGATTTGCAACAGCCCTTTGTAGAATATTTCTGATTTCTTGAAAACCTGAATTTTTAAATTACTGAAGTACAATTTTCTTATTTACTTCACCATTTTCCAATTGAATTCGCACTACATAGCTTCCTGAACTCAGTGTTCCACGGTTGATTGAATAGAGGCGTGATTCCGTTGCTGCTATATCAAGAACTTTACGTCCGGATAAGTCATAAACTGCAATTCTTTGCAGATTATTTTTCACCTGAGTAAGATCAATGTTGATTTTGTCGGCAACCGGATTAGGAGAAATAGAAATTAAGTTAGAAGCATCTTCTATAGTACTGATATTTGTTGTCAAACTCAAGCAATATACGATTCTTGGGTTTAAATAATTCATAACGGTATCAATATATGCAATAGCTTTTGTCTTCGACATATCAGGATTGGTAAGTAAGGCATTGGTATAAATGGTTGTTCCGTTTTGTCCAACCAATGCTGCACCATTTACTACCGTAGTAGAATCAAACCATTCCCATGGACCTGCCTGAGTAGGAGGGAGAGTAGCAAAAGGAAATAATCCTTCTATCCCTTCATTATTCACATTGGCTGCCTGTGTATAAGCATCTGTAAATCCTGCATTGATGAAGCAGTCATTATTTCCAAGTTGATTCGCAATGCGGATAATTGCTTTTGATCCGATAACGTCAACCACAGATTGTGGAGGATTACCCGGTACAAATACAATACCTACATTATAAGGAGCAAATGGATCACCAATTACATGCATTCCAACTGTTGGAACATCACCCGCCGCAATCCAGGTACTATCACCCAGTGCTCCACCTAAATTAAATGCAAAATGTACTTCATTACTGTAACCTACGGAGTTATTAGGATTATTTAATTGTGGAATTCCTCCATAACCATCAAAGTCGCCTAGCAAAGCTTGATTTACATAAGGTTGTCCTGCAACAAAACCATAAGTTGGATCTGTTACACCACTAATAAATTTCGGTAAAGTAATTTCAACCGGATCATCCAAATGGATATAATTTACTGCAACATAACCACCTGTTCCCTGTCCACCGATAATCACTTTGTTAGGATCAATGTTGAATTGGTCTGTAGTAGCAGCATCCTTTTTGAAATAACGCACACATGCTTTTGCATCCTGAATTGAACGATAAATCGCATTCAAAATAGTTCCTCTTCTGATATCAACATTGGATCCTGCAGGATTCCAGCCAATACGATAATCCATGTTAGCCACTACATATCCTCTTCTTGCAAATTGATTACATATTTCAACTGTAGCGCTATCATTACGACTTCCTGTTGGAGATCCGTTGATATATCTTGGAAGGTAACTTCCTGTGTGCATAAAAATAATTAATGGTCTGTCGGCGAGTACGTCTCCGGTAGGTTCATAAACATCCATCACCAAAGGAATATTGGTTGGAGTAGGGGGCGGGAAAATTGAAATGTTTTCTCCGTACTGCACATTCGTAGTCACAGTAACATTACTGAAAACTTCCGACAAGTAACGCTGTGCAGTAGTCAAACCGGGTATCAGCAATAGTGCAAATCCGGCAGATAATTTAAGTAAAGTTCGTTTCATGGTTTTTTATTTAAGTGATTTTTATTTTGTAAATTTTAATTCAAATTCTTAGATGGAGCCGAAATGGTGATGCTAAAGTAGTAAAGTCTTCCGACAAGTGGGCCTCCATATACCTGATAGTGTTGATTATCAAGGAGATTAGAAGATCCCAGCTTGAAAATTAGCTTGTCGCCAAGGAATTTATAGTTAATCTGAGCATCTACAACTCCATAAGATTCAATATCTCCTGTGAATTGAGGTGAACCCTCATACCGGAATCCATCAATCCATTTATAATTAATATTAAAGCTGAAACTACGAATATCCCGGCCATTAAAACCTATGTTAAATTTGTGCTCCGGTGTATTATAAGCCGGAATGAGCGGATCATCGGAACCAAGTTTATCAAGAAGGTTGTATGAATAATTTGTGATGAGTGCCAAGTGTCTTCCAATATAATAATTCAAACCAACCGTTACTCCTCTCGTTGTTACTTTATCTTCTGAGTTGGATGCAACACGTACCACATTGTTAAATCTTAAATCGGTATAGGTGAAAGGAGGAAAGATTATTGGTACCTGAAACGTATCCACATCGGCTCCGATTTTGTAACCAATAAAATTAGTGTACCAACTATAATAAGCACTCAAATCGAGATATAGTTTATTTGAAATGGTTGTTCTGTAACCAATTTCAACTGTTTGCACCTCTTCAGGACGAACTGCTTTTACATTGAAGAATTCAAGGGTGTCGAACTTTTTGTTGGAGTCATAGAAGTTGATCAAGGATGGAACGGTAACCAATCCATTATACCCGTCTTTGTTTCCAACCAGAATTGCTCTTCCAACAGGGTAGTATAAATACTGATCAGAAAGAGTTGGGTTTCGGATAGCGGAAGAAAACGATGCTCTTATTACTTGTTCCTTTCGGGGAAGATACACGGCACTGAATGCAGATGACACAAGGTAGTCGAAGTTTTCATTTTTGTCTACCCTCACAGTGCCACTTAATTTGAGCTTATCCGTAAAGAGTTTCTTTTCTAATCCTCCATAAGCTCCTCCTTCGTTATTTCTGATTTTCACTCCTGCAGTATCACTGAATATAGTTCCTTGCGAATTAGGAACGTACCACCGATAGTTGGCTCCAATCACAATATCCAGCCATGAAGGAGTAAATTTATATTCACCATGAACATGATAGAGAGCAGATTTATCATAGAATCTGGAACCACCTTCAGAATATGATTTTTTTGAAGTGATAGCAGCGAAAGCCGTATCGAACTCATAACTTCCCGGCTCATAAAATGAACTGTTTCCGTTTAACGGATTTCCAATTCCATTGGCATAAGCCTGAGTGAGATTGTGATAATATTGGAGTGTGTCAGGATAATTTTGTGCAAGAAAAGGATTAATGGCATTAAGGTATTCCTGATAGGTAGGATAATCTGTAGGTTGTGGATATCCCGGCAATTGTTGAATCGGATTTTTAACATTAATAAACCAGTAATCCAAATAATCCTGATACCATTCACCATTAATTTTTGCTGAATTCTGCATCAGCAAAGCAGTAAAAAAACCGTCATAGGATTTTCCTGCATCTTCATGCGTAGAATAGGCACGTAAAAACCATTTATCCTGTTTTCTGATTTCAACTCTGTTTTGATAAAATTTAATTTCTTTTAGCGAAAATCTGTTATCTCCTTGATAGATGGTGCTTCCGGTGCCGTAATTAGAAGCAAAAATAATTTCAGTTTCAGGTTTTATTTTATAATGAAATGCCGCTCCAAGTTTGAGGTTTTCAGTTTCATAATCCACCAAATCTTTTTCATTATAACCTCTTCGTGAAATCACTCCCAATCCGGGATAATCTTTCGAATTTTGACTAAGATCGAATCCATTCTGGTACTCATCACCATAAACATTTACAGCATCATATCCACCCGGATTATCAACATCACTTCTCGATTGAGGAGTGGCACTTAAATTATTGGCCTCCCAATCGTTCACACTTAAATAAAAGATGTTGAATTTATATCCGAATTTCTCTTCACCTTTTTTGTTTTTAATAACATCAGCAAAACGAATCGCATTTTCAATAAGGCCCCTGTTGCCTATCTTGAATAAAAAATCAAGTCCCGGATTGTAAAACGGACTACGGGTGGTCATGCTGATTACTCCGTTGAATGCGTTAGGTCCATAAAAAGCAGAGCTCGCTCCTACTACCAAATCAACTTTAGTTACATCCAGTTCTGAAGCTCCCAGAAAATTCCCAAGAGAAAAATTTAATCCGGGAGAAGCATTATCCACACCATCAATAATCTGAAGTGACCTCACTGGTGATGTGCTGTTAAACCCTCTGGTATTAATAATCTTAAATCCTATACTCGCAGATGTTAGATCAACTCCCTTGAGCTGCCCTAAACCCTCATAAAAATTGGCTGCAGGGGTTTCTTTAATGGCAATCATATCCATCGATTCTACTGTAAGCGGGGCTTCCTTTTGCTTTTCGGAAATTCTGGAACCAACCACCTCTACATCTTTCAGCATTACCTCATTGCTCTGTAACTTAACCGTAATCGGGCTGGTGTTTTTTACAACAACTTCCTGATTAATATATCCTATATAAGAAATCACTATTGTGATTGGAAAAGCCTGATCGGTTTCAATTTTGAATTTCCCGTCCAAATCTGTTTGGGCTCCTACAGTGGTTCCTTTAATGGCCACATTCGCACCAATTAAAGTTTCGCTGCTTTTGGAGTCTTTTACAACCCCGTTAATGGATTGCTGTGCCTTAGCTGTGAAGCTAGTTAACAGTATGAAAAACAATATTTTAAAATTAAAATCTCTGATTACACTGAGTAGTTGTTCAATCATATTCTTGAATTTACTTCTTCCAAAAGTAAGTTTTTCCTTTGATGATTCGAAATAGATAAAATAAATTTTTGAATCAACAGAATTTTTCAAAATTTTACAAAAAGGCGATTAACGGGCTGCTTTTCCTATTTCATCCTTTTTATCTTTATCACTTACCACTTCGGGATCTTCTTTCCTTCTGAAACGATCCCTGAACCGCTCAAGCAGTTCCTCGGCGGAATTAAAATCTTCCTGATAAAAGACACCAATTCCCTGGGTATACGGGGAGTTGTAGTTGTTCAAAATGCTGTTGCTTATAGTTTTGTTGAAAGCTTTAAATCTGAACTTACCATCCTTACTTACTTTTGCCTCCACGTTAAAGTCCCCAATAAGATTCGAGGTACTGGTATTGTTGTCGCTATACCCTAAGTTTCCATCAATACTCACGCGTTCATTGAAAAGCTGAGTCGACAAGGCTACTTCCAACTCCTCGGCACTAAAAGCATCGGCTGCCCGGTAGTTAACTCCTACATTAATTACATCACTAATTTGCGATGCCCAAACACTTAGCTGCTGAGATAATATTTCAGCGGCATTCGCATTGATTCCCGAAGAGGAGGTGCCCTGATATTCTACATCATCGGGTTTGGCGAATTTGTTCAACACCAGCAAGCTCATGGTTTGCTTGCTTTTTTCCTCATCAGTTGAAATGTATCTTTTTATAAGTGTTTCTGATGTAGGATCAATATCAGGGACTTCAATATCGAAGTGAATGGTCGGGTTAAACAGATCTTCTTTAAGAGTCAGCTTAACTTCTACAGGAACACGTTTTGTGTAGGCCGTATCCTGAAGAAGATCATATAAGCTTGCCCGGAGTTTGTATACTCCCTCCAAATCAACAACTGCTTCATAGGGTGAGCCACTCCATCGGATCATACCACCGGGAGTAATGCTGAATCTTTTATTAATCAGGTTTTGAAGTGTGAAAAGGTAATCCCCCGATTGAACCTCATAGCTTCCGTACATTTTAAAGTCGCCGGAGGTGTTAATATTCAAATTAATGTTTCCTTGTCCGCGACCTTTTATTATATCGCCGATTTTAGAATCGAATATTAACTGCACTTCTGCATCAGGCGTTACATCCAATTCAAAATCCATTTCTATTCCCGAGAAATCAATTTCGTCGCCCGATTTGTCAATACTTACAATGCCGGGGCTGACGAAATTGATATAACTTATTTTTGATATTTCCTCTGGATTTGTAAGTGGAATAAACACCTGAGTATTTTTTTCTGTTTTGATTGCCATGTTGATTTTGATCAAATCAAACGGTCCGAAAATTTTAACTTTACCTGACCCATAGGCGGTACCGTAATAGAGCTCGTTTTGTGCATATGTGGTATTCAGCATCTGGAAATTGTTAGCCTGAATGTCGAAATTCAATATAAAATCTTTGAGTTTCTGATGATATATATAACCATCTACAATTGCCTGGTTTCCGTTGGCATCGTTCATTGTAATTTTATTGAAACGAAAATAATTGGGAGTGAATTCAACCTCATCAGCAAAATTGTATTTCGTATTCAAATAATCAACAACAAAACTTGTTTGTTGCAGTCGTATTTTTCCAACAAGTTCGGGAGATTTTGCAGGACCGGATAATTTTAATTTTCCGGAGGCTTTTCCTTTTACATCAGAAAAAATTCCCTTTACATAACCTGAAAAGGAGGTAAGATTGGTTTTTTGAAGTGTAATGTCAATGTCTATTGAGTCGTTTTTGGTATTGATATAATATTTCCCGTCAACTTCTATATTCTTGATTCCTCCGCGATCGACAAGAGCCTTAACTGTTATCAGTCTTTCAGAAATATTATAATTAAAATCAATCTTCGCATCACCCAACGTATCTCTGTATACTCCAAGATCCTTTATAAACATATTTGAATTAATTCCGGGCTGTGATAGCAATCCGGCGAAATTACTTTCTCCGGTAGCAATTCCGCTAATAGAAACTCCATATACAGCTAAAAAAGGATTCGCCAGTCTCGCATTAAAATTATTCAGCAAAACTTTTAAATTATCAGTTTTTAATTCTGAAACCCTTCCATTAATGCTCAATTCAGAATCTTCATGTGTGATTTCTAAATTGTTGATGTCTGCATAAGTTGAGTCAAGTAATATGGAGTTTTCTTTGTCTATGATCCATTCATCACCCTCCAGTTTTATTCGCGATGGAAGCAATTTAAAAGAAGTTTGGCCAGATGGAAGATAGGCTGCTTGTGCATTCAATTCTAAATTTGTGTTTGCACTGTCTCTCGCATTTGCCGATATAGTAAAAGATGACCTGGTTTTATCTGTACTTCCCAGAAAGTTAACATTTAAAAATTTTAAAGTGTCGCTCAACTCAATTTCTTTCATTTCATTGGAAATAGAGAGTGTTTGTCCGGCGGTAGTTGCATCCAGTTTGATGAATGAAAAAAGTGCTTCATCATAACGAATACTATCTGACAACATATGAAGCACAATACTCTTCCGTAAAGTACTTAAATCACCGGAAATTTTTGTTCCGGTACTAATTTCCAAAATAGGATAAAAGACATCCAGAATTTCATCTGTTTTCTTAAAGGTCATGTTGTAATTGATGTCCAGATTATACTGGTGTGATGATTTTATTACCGGTATAATTGGAATAAATGTGGCAATAAGTTCACTGATATCACTATAAAGTAAACTTCGCTTGTAAGTTCCAAACATGTCGAAGTCTATAATATCGGAACGGAATTGTGATCGCTTTTTGTCTCCTTCCGAATAGGCAGTAAAAGAAATTGAATCCAGCGTTATAGTATCATTGATTTCGCGGTATTCGGTTTTTCCGATTCTTATATATCCCGTCATTTCATCTATATCTCTTCCGCTCATTCTAATGTCAGCCGAAGTAGTCAGTTTCGCTGTTGAATCTCTGTTGATGAGATTTAGTTTTGTTAAGTAAGCATCGGTGATATTGGTTGTAAAGTCATAAACGGGAATTTTTCCCGAAAGGTCAATGGTTCCTTTGAAATCAAGACCTAAATTTTCTTCAGCAATGTTTAACGCTCCACTGAATAGTTTTTTGGATAACTGACCATCTACATCAATGTTTTTGTAAGTATAGCCATTCAAATCTAATGAGCTGATGGTACCATCCATTTGTGCTTTAATAGCATTGAGTGAAAAACCTCTTCCCGAAAGCTCTGCTTTGAAACTGGTTTTGCCCAGTATATTTTGATTTTTTGTAAATACACCAACATCAAATCCAAGAGCTGATAAATGACCGGAATAGGTACTGCGATCAACAACACTATCAAGTTTAAGGTTGATATCGGATGAAATGTAGCCAATGGCTGTACTTGCATTTCCGTATGCAACAAAGTCGTTAAGGAAGCCTGTGAATTTTCCGGAGATTTTAACCCTGCCTAATGTCACCAGGTTTGAAGGTAGGGCTATTCTTTTTCCTTCAGTAAATGGGAAAGATGGAATACTTTCAATTTCATTTTTATCGGTCACGAGTTCTTCAACCACCAAATCAAAAAATGATTCTTCAAAATTAGGAAGGCCGGCAATGCTAATATCACCTTTAAAGTAGGAGTGATCGGCAAAAGCAATTTCAAGTTTCCTGCCTCGCAATTGTGTAATGGTTCCTCTTATTTTTCCACTAAAAGTAATTTCCTGATCGAGACCCTTCAATTCATAGGCAAAATAGTAAAGATCTTTTGATGATAAAGTTGTTTCTTCGAAGTTGGAATTGATTTTAACTTTCTCAATAAACTCTTCAAAATCGGTTATATCCTCATAGTTGAAAGCTAGTTGTGTATTGATTTGCGTGTATGGAGTTTTTATAAGCAGGTTTTCAAATTCCATACTCACCGGTGTAAATTTTGCATCAGCTTCAAAGTATTCTACCTTAAAACCGCTTTTTTCAGTAAACGAAATATTTTGAATCTTTGCTAAAACAGTATCTTCATCAAATTCCACATCACCTATTTCGGCATTGAGATTTAGAACCCGGATATCTTCAAAGTCAATTCCTTCCCTATAGTCATTGTAACGGTTGTCCCTATATACAAATTCAACATTATTTAATTTTACATCTCCCGGATCAAAATCAAATGGTTTTGATGGTGTGGTATCGGTTGATGTTGGTGAAAAATAATCTACAATGAAATTCAGGTTTAATCCCTTTTCATTTTTATATTTCTGAAGCTTAAAAACTGCATCATTCAGTTCCACACCGGTTAAGTAAATTTTATTCTCACCTGGAGCAAACATGCTGATAACTGATTTTAGTTCTCCGGCATATAATAGTGTGTCGTGATGAAGATCTTCGATATACAATCCTTTTATTGAAAGCGTTCTAAAAAATTCAATTTCAATTCGGTCAAGACGTACCTCTGTGTTAAGTTCTGATGCGAGGTAGTTGGTTACCCTCTGCACCAGCCAGGTTTGAAAAACGGGTGTGCGGATAGCATAGACCAATCCTATAGCCAATAAAAACAGACTTAAAATGATCCATGATGCTATTTTGAGAAACTTCCTGATAGGGTAGGGCTTTATCTTAAAGGATTAACGTAATTTTGAACCGGATAACTATGTCGTTGCATTAATATTTTGAAGAAGCCTGTCCTTATTTTAGGTATTGAATCATCTTGCGATGAAACCTCTGCAGCCGTGAGCAGCAATGACAATATTCTTGCCAACATCATAGCCGGACAGCAGATTCATGAGGCTTATGGAGGTGTAGTACCGGAACTTGCTTCCCGGGCTCATCAGCAGAATATTATCCCTGTTGTTGACCAGGCACTTAGACAGGCAAAAGTAGATAAAAAAGACCTTGATGCCATAGCATTTACTAACGGTCCCGGTTTGATGGGCGCTCTTTTGGTGGGTTCTTCTTTTGCTAAAGCTTTTGCCTTGGGAAGCAATATTCCTCTAATCGAAGTGAATCACATGCAGGCACATGTTTTAGCCCATTTTGCTAACAGACCCGGTGAGAACAATCCCAAGCCTGAATTCCCTTTTATTTGCCTGACAGTTTCCGGGGGCCATACCCAAATCATATTGGTAAAAAGTCATTTTCAGTTTGAAGTGCTCGGACAAACCCAGGATGATGCAGCCGGTGAGGCATTTGATAAAATTGCCAAATTGTTGGGGCTCCCTTATCCTGGTGGCCCTATGATAGATAAGTTTGCATTAGCGGGTAATCCATTGAAATTCAAGTTTCCACAACCAAATGTCCCCAATCTGGATTTCAGTTTTAGCGGACTCAAAAGCGCGGTGATGTATTTTCTAAAAAAGCATACCGTGGTGGATCCTGATTTTATTGCCTCAAACCTCAACGACCTTTGTGCCTCCATTCAACACACCATTGTTGAAATTCTAATGAACCGGCTGGAAAGAGCTGTTGACCTTACAGGTGTAACTCAGGTCGCTCTGGCGGGTGGTGTTGCGGCCAATAGCGGCTTGCGAAATGCCCTAACCGGTCACACTGACTGGAAAACTTTTATTCCACCTTTTGAGTTTTGCACCGATAACGCTGCAATGATTGCAATTACCGGTTATTACAAATTTCTTAAAAAAGACTTCGCCAGACAGAATTCGAGTCCTTTTGCAAGATATAATGGCCTGTGAAATGAATTGTTTATAAATATTTATCGTTGAAAGGTTCCTGGACGTTTTTCAATATAATTTTGCAGTTACCTGAGAATTAATGTAAAGCGAATAAAATTCAAAGGTTCAAACCAACTAAACCAAACAGCTCAATGGAAAACAAATCAAACACCGCCCAGGAAAAAAAAGGTGGTAACAACAAAATCTGGATCATCCTGCTTGCAGTATCCGCAATCATCAACATTTATCAATGGCAAAATAACAATTCTGTTATTGAAGGCTATGAAGTAAAAACCGACAGCCTAATGTCGGCAAAAATGGATATCGAAAAAGAACTTGGCGAAACCTACCAGGAACTGAATCAATACAAGGGAATCAATGAGCGCCTCGATAGTCTTCTTGCCGAAGCCAATACCAATATCGATGAACAAAAAGCCAGAATCGAGAAAATGATGAAGAATGAGAAGAACTCTGCTTCATTGAATAAAAAACTAAAAGCTGAACTCCAGGAATTGAAGAAACTAAGAGATGAATATCTTGAGAAAATTGATCAGTTGCTGGTTGAAAATGAGCAGTTGAAGAAGGAAAAAGTTGAGCTTACTACTACTGTTGAAAATTTATCCAAAAATTTAGAAACAACAGTGAATACAGCTTCTGTTTTGAAATCTGAATATTTGAAAGTAAAGGCTTATAAAAAACGCGGAAGTGATAAATACAGCGAAACTGCGATGGCAAAACGAACTAACAAAATGGAAGTTTGTTTCTCTGTTCTCGACAATAAAATTGCTAAGGCCGGCGAAAAGGAAGTTTATCTGAGAATTGTTGAGCCGGGCGGGAAAACAATGGGTGCAAGATCTGAAGGTTCAAGGACATTCAAAATGATGAATTCCGGTGAAGAAGTTCAATACACATCTACACTCAAAATGAACTACGACAACAACCGTCAAGATCTTTGTTTGAAATGGGAAGAATCGGAAAGATTGTTTGCACCGGGAACTTATGTGATCGAAGTTTATGTCGATGGAAATCTAAGTGCTGCAACTTCACATGTATTGAAGTAAGACATTCTTTGTAAACCATAAAAGAGGCTTTCAATTACTGAAAGCCTCTTTTTTTTGCTCTTGAATTTTGATTATTTTTTCGATGTTTCTTTTGCCGGAGGAGTTACTAGTTTGATGGCATTTTTCACCTTTTCGGAAAGCAATGCCATGTCAACTACATCAATCATTTCTTTAACATAATGAAATTTGAGTCCTGCAAGATAATGTGCCTTGATTTCCTCAATGTCCTTTAGATTATCTTTTGAAAGAATGATGTCTGTGATGCCTGCTCGCTTGGCAGCAAGAATTTTTTCTTTTATTCCACCAACAGGAAGTACTTTTCCTCTAAGTGTAATTTCACCTGTCATCGCCAGTTTCTTTTTGATCTTTCGCTGTGTAAATGCAGAAGCAAGTGAGGTAAGCATGGTGATTCCTGCAGAAGGCCCATCTTTTGGAGTGGCTCCTTCAGGAACATGTATGTGAATGTCCCAATTGTCAAATACTGATGGGTCAATACCTAAGGCATCCGAATGCGATTTAAGATACGCAAGTGCAATCACCGCCGATTCCTTCATCACTTCTCCAAGGTTTCCGGTCAATGTTAATTTCCCTTTTCCTTTGCTTAATGATGTTTCAATAAATAAGATATCGCCTCCAACCGGTGTCCATGCCAATCCTGTAACAACACCGGCAACATTATTATCGATCGATTTTTCTTTTTGAAAAATTGGAGCACCTAATATTTTTCTTAATTGCTCCGGCTTAATCTTTGGATCGTATTTCTCCTCTAGCGCAACTGATTTTGCAGTGGAGCGAATTACTGATGCAATTTGCTTTTCCAATGTTCTTACTCCTGATTCACTGGTGTAGTCCTCTATAAGCTTTTCTATGATCTTATCTGATAAAATAACTTGTCCCTTTTTCAAACCATGTGCTTCGAGTTGCTTTGGAATAAGATGCTTGATGGCGATTTGAATTTTTTCTTCAACAGTGTACCCCGTGATCTCAATAATTTCCATTCTGTCGCGTAAAGCCGGCTGAATAGAACTCAATGAATTTGCCGTGGCAACAAACAGCACTCTGGATAAATCATATTCGATCTCCACATAATTGTCGTAGAACGTAGTGTTTTGTTCCGGATCAAGTACTTCAAGTAATGCACTCGAAGGGTCGCCATGAAAGTCGGTAGAGAGTTTGTCTATTTCATCAAGTACGAAAACCGGATTGCCTGATTTGGCTTTCTTCAAATTTTGTATTACCCGACCCGGCATAGCACCGATATAAGTTTTACGATGCCCCCTTATTTCTGCTTCATCTCGTAATCCACCCAACGACATTCGTACATATTTTCTGCCTAGTGCCTTAGCAATAGATTTCCCGAGTGATGTTTTTCCAACTCCGGGAGGCCCGTAAAGACACATGATAGGTGATTTGAGATTGCCTTTCAATTTAAGAACTGCCAGATATTCGAGTATACGATTCTTTACTTTATCTAAACCGTAATGATCGGTATCAAGTATCTTTTCGGCTCGTTTTAAATCAAAATTATCCTTTGTGTATTCGTTCCAGGGCAATTCTAAAAGTAGCTCCAGATAATTCAAAGTTACCGAATATTCTGCAGCAGCAGGATTAATTCTTTGTAGCCTGTCAAGTTCCTTTTCAAAAACATTTGCAACTTCCTGAGTCCATTTTTTTGCCATGGCACGCTCACGAAGACTACTGATTTCCTGATCTTGTGAATTTCCTCCCAGCTCTTCCTGAATTGTTTTTAGTTGCTGATTAAGAAAATACTCACGTTGTTGTTTATCAATATCAATTTTTACTTTCGATTGAATCTGATTCTTCAACTCCAGCATTTGCAACTCTCTGGTAAGATACTCCAGAACCATGGTTGCTCTTTCTTTTAAATCAACCATTTCGAGCAGTTGTTGCTTTTTGGCAACATCGGCATTCATGTTGGAAGAAATGAAGTTGATTAAAAAAGAAGGACTCTCAATATTTTTAATTGCGAAAGATGCTTCTGTTGGGATGTTTGGTGACTGTGTTATAATTTGAAGTGAAAGATCCCGTAGTGAGTCGATTAATGCCACAAATTCTTTATCAGTAATGACATGCTTTTTGTCACTGATTGGAATTATAGATGCTTTTAGATAGGGTTCTGTAGTAAATACTTCATTTATTTTAAAGCGACGTTTACCCTGAATTATTACCGTTGTATTCCCATCGGGCATGCGCAACATTTTTATGATGTTTGCTACAGTTCCAATCTGATTCAAATCTTCTACCTGAGGATCTTCTACCGTGCTGTCTTTTTGCGCAACTACTCCAATGATTTTATCCGACTTGTATGCTTCTTTAATTAATCGAATGGACTTGTCGCGACCGACTGTAATTGGAATCACAACACCCGGAAAAAGAACTGTGTTTCGGAGAGGAAGTATACAAAGAATATCAGGAATATTCTCTGAATTCATCTGGTCCTCGTCTTCGGTAGATAATAATGGAATTAATTCCGGCTCATCTTCAGAAATTCCGGACAAACCGTAAAAATGATTATTGTGAAGGTTATCGAACATGCTATTGAGGTATATGGTCATTTTGTCAGTTAGAACTTTAAAATGACAGTAAAATTAAGCTGACTACGTAAGGTTCAATAGATATGCCAAATGTGTTTGGAATGGCAATATCTGCTAGTATAAAATGTAAGTAATTGAAATTCAGTTATAAGTAAAAAAATTGTTATTTTTCACTTCCGTGTTCCGGTGTACTTTCTGTCATATCAAATATAGCCTTCAGAATTGCCTCCTCGGTAGAATCAAAATCCATTCCCCGTCGTTTGAACACCTGACCGGCGAGTTCGGTAGCCTTATCGATTTGGAATTTTGGTGATCCTTCAAATCCACTCCATGAAAATGAGGGAATAAATTTAGGAGGAAATCCTGCTCCGAAAATATTAGCACTCACACCTACAACAGTTCCGGTGTTGAACATGGTATTAATTCCACATTTGGAATGATCACCCATAAACAGTCCACAGAATTTTAAACCTGTATTTACCATTTTGCCTGAAGCATAATTGTAAATTTGAACATCGGAATAATTATTTTTCAGATTCGAATTATTGGTGTCGGCACCCAGATTACACCATTCACCTATCACTGAGTTTCCTAAAAAACCATCATGCGCTTTGTTGGAATATCCAAAAATTACTGAGTTGCTGATTTCTCCGCCCACTTTGCAATGAGGCCCAATCACAGTAGCACCATAAATTTTAGCACCCATTTTTAATGTTGAGTGATCACAAAGTGCAAGAGGACCTCTAATCATAGAGCCCTCCATCACTTCGGCATGTTTACCAATATAAACAGGACCTGTAGAGGCATTAATAATAGCGCATTCAACTTTTGCTCCTTTTTCAATGAACACATTTTCAGGAGCAATTACTTTATTAGTAGCACTTATCGGCGCCGACTTTCTCCCGGCTGTTATCAATGAAAATTGCTGACGAATAATTGTTTCGGCAAGAAAAAAAATATCCCAGTTGTTTTTGAGAATAGTGAATACACCATTGAATTCAATATCTCTGAACCGTTCATACAGTGAAGTAGGATCGGGCCAACCTTCTGCGAAAGCAGCCAATGGAATACCTCCTCCAACTAAACGCTGACCAAGTTTCAGACTTCTTGCAGCATCAACTAATTCCATTGAAGCAATAACGGATCCGTTGAGAAATAAATTTTCCCGCTCTTTCCATACCGGAAATTTCTTAATCAAATAGTCCTCGGTGAGTGAAGAAGTGGAAGCTTCTAAAAGCAACTCCCAATGCTGCCTGTTAGTTAATATACCGGTTCGGATATCTGCTACCGGTCTGGTATATGTGAAAGGCAGAAGTGTTTTGCGGTTGAAATCGAATATTATGTTGTTGGTCATCAGCTATCAACTTAATTGCAAATTCAAAACTCTAAATTCAGAAAGATAAAGTGAAAAAAAAAGTCCCGATCAGGGACTCTTATTATTGAATAGTAAAAACCTCCTGAAGATTACTGTTCAGTATTTTCGGTTTTTTCATTTTTCTCGGTATGCTTCTTATAACGGTTACGGAATTTATCAACACGACCTGCCGTATCAACAAGTTTCATTTTTCCCGTGTAAAAAGGATGCGACATGTGAGAAATCTCCAACTTTAAAAGCGGATATTCATTGCCATCTTCCCATTTAATAGTTTCTTTGGTTTCTACAGTTGACCGGCTAAGGAATGCGTAATCGCAAGAGATGTCCTTAAACACAACCATTCGGTAATTCTTCGGGTGGAGATCTTTTTTCATAATACTCTAATTTTTCAAATCGGAGTGCAAAGATAGCACAATCGGTTCAAAAGTCAAAATATGAAGCCGAAATTATTATAAACTCGTCGAAATTTTTATATTAGCCTGTAAATCAGTATAAAAACACAATAAAATTATTTTGAGCCTGTTAATGGGATGTACTTATCTTTGCCCTGTTCTTAACCTATGAAATTCACCTCCTTTCTATTTTTTATCCTGATTTCTGTTTTTGTCATTTCCTCCTGTAAAAAGGATGATATTTTGACGGATTCATCCGTAAAGTTAGATTTTTCAACAGATACAGTGATATTTGATACTGTTTTTGTAAGCCTGGGATCTACCACCAAACAACTTAAAATTTATAATAGGAACAACAGACCAATTCGCATCTCATCCATTCGTTTAGCAGGTGGAGCTCCCTCTACATTTCGACTAAATGTGGATGGAATCCCGGGAAAATCGTTCACCGATGTTGAAATTCCTGAAAAGGACAGTCTTTTCATTTTTGTAGAAGTAACTGTTGATCCCAATGGCCAACTTACACCATTTATATTTCAGGATTCGATCCTTTTTGAAACCAATGGAAACCTTCAGGATATTGATCTGGTTGCCTTTGGTCAAAATGCCAGATTTATTGTCGCCGATAAGTTTGTAACAGCAGGATCATCAGCAATACCTTATGCATTACTAGATACCAACTTGAATTCTACCATCATTTGGGATAATGTTTTGCCTTATGTAGTATGGGGTGGGTATGCTGTAGTTGATTCATCACAAACACTCGAGATTATGCCCGGAACCAAAGTGTATTTTGGAAATAATTCTGGAATCTGGGTGTACAGGGGTGGTACCATTAAAGTTTTGGGAAATCAAGCTGATCCTGTAAAAATGAAAGGCGTAAGATTGGAATCCTATTATCAGGATGTTCCCGGACAGTGGGATCGTATTTGGATCAACGAAGGAAGTGTGAATAATGAAATTAATTATGCCGAAATTTCAAATGCCTTCATTGGTGTTCATGCAGATACTCCATTCGATACCTCTGATGCCAAACGGTTGATAATCCGAAATACCATCATTAAAAATATGAGCGGTTTCGGTATTTTTTCGAGATATTATAATCTGGAAGTTTTGAATTCGGTAATAGCCCGCTGTGGGCAATATGTTTTTCTTGCCGAAGGAGGTAATTTTGATTTCCAACATTGTTCACTCACTAATTACTGGAACGATGGCCAGCGAAACACACCCTCTGTTTCACTTCGCGATTATACTATCTCAGGTGACCAGGCTTTCAATTATAAATTAAGTAAAGCTAATTTTTACAATTGTATTATCTGGGGTAATGGTGATGAAGAATTTGAATTTTCCTATGAGTATAATAATGATACCATTCAGGATTTTAAAAATGTGTTGATCAAATCGGAACTTGACCTCACCGGGATTCAATACACCAACATGATCATTAATCAGGATCCGCTTTTTGTAAATTATCAGGAAGATGATTATCAGTTGCAACAACTTTCGCCTGCTGTGAACGCAGGAGATCCTGCATTATTAGTGGATCCCGTTTTGCAAAATGATTTGCTTGGCAACCCACGTACCGGTAATCCCGATTTAGGTGCCTACGAATTTCAATAACTCCATTCTCTATTTTTTCAATGATGTCAAAAAAGCCATGGTATCTACATTGTCGGCATAATCAGTAATAGCAGGGTTTTGCGTCTGACCCGGCAAAACCGATCCCGATTTACTCACCACACATTGTAATTCATCTTTTACAGAATTTAGTTTTTGTTGCAGTTCCACATCATTTTTATAGTACTCAAAATGTAATACACTCACAGGTGATGCCAGAGAATCGTTTTCAATTATAATCACAAAATTGTTTGTAAGAAACGGCTGGCGGTTCATTAAATACACTGCCTGATTATAATCAAAGTTGTTCATGTACTTTGAGTGTTGCATTACATCATCGTATTGAAGAAAACTATTAAAAAGTTCATCGAAATTGTAATTTTCAGGAACATAAAATTTCGACACGTTACGGCATCCAAGTCCAAAATACGTGAATATATCACGACCATATAAAAGCAAATCAAATTCATTTTCTTTCCCGGTAAGCACTGCTGCAGAATTCCTGTTTTTTCTGAAGATGTGCGGAATTTTGCTGAAATAATATTCAAAATACCGGGAAGTATTGTTACTACCCGTTGCAATCACAGCCTCCACATCTTTAAGTTGATCGGCAATAACAAACTTGTCTTTCAATACCGGTGCAAATGAGAAAAGTATTTTCGCCACAAAAGGTATCAGGTACCTGTCGGAGGTGGAAAGTTTGGCATTAAGTTGATTTCCGGAAAGAAGTACACTCAAAAAATCATGAAATCCGGCCATTGGAATATTTCCTGCCATTATTACACCCACTTTCACAGGGGATTCTATGAGAGGATATTTCTCAACCCAGGAAGCAAGTTTAACCGGGTCCAGCAATTTAATTACCCCCTGAAAAGCATTTTCCACCTGTTTTCTGTTAAACCAAGGGTTATTAATGTCCGCCAAATGGATCACATTTTCATATTCCTCGTGCCACGGACTCCCTTTTTCACCCGAGGTAAGTTGTAAAAGAACCTCTTGTGTGCTGTTCCAGGCTGATAATTGCTGACTGCGATTCATTCAAATTTTATTTGGAAAGGTAAAAACGAAACTTTTCTATTTATCTTTGTGTTCAAATTGAAGTTCAAAATTATAACTAAAAGAAAGATTTATGGCTATTAAAATTACCGACGAATGTATCAATTGTGGCGCTTGTGAGCCCGAATGCCCTAATAATGCTATTTATGAAGGTGGTGCCGAGTGGAGATTTTCCGATGGAACCAGTATCAAAGGAGCTTTTAAAAGATTAGATGGTTCCGAAGTGGATGCAAATACTCCGCAAACCCCTGTATCAATGGATGTATATTATATCGTTTCAGATAAGTGTACCGAGTGTGTTGGATTCCATGATGAGCCACAATGTGCCGCAGTTTGTCCGGTGGATTGCTGTGTGGATGATGAAAATGTTCGCGAATCAAAAGAAGAATTGCTCGCAAAAAAAGAAAGTATGCATTGATTTTGATTATATCTTATAAATAACTCCGTATCAATTTCTTTGGTACGGAGTTTTTTGTAAATGTTTCTTGATTTCCCATTATGTTAGTATCTTTTAAATATGGATTTTTGAGCCGGCTGGCACAATAAGGTGATTCAAATTTGAAATATCCTATCCTATTTTATATCATTATGACTTCAATTTCGTTGTTTATATTAAATCAACTATGCTACGATATATTCTGATTCTTTCTTCGACATTTTGCTTTTCACTATTGGCTCATGCTCAAATTCAGCCAACAGCTTCAGAAAATATCCTTAAAACAGAGTTAATGCTTCAGGTTTTAGGCGACAGCATTATCAAAGGCAGCAATGATTTAATCAGAGAGGCAGCAATTTCTGAGTTTAATGCCCGATTCTTTGACCTTTTAGCTGAACCCTCCACTTTTAATTACCCTTTTGATTCTCTTAAAACAATTTCAAAAGTAAAGTCAGCTGATGGCAGAGTCAGAATTTATTCATGGATTCAACAATCAAGAACCACCGGCAAGTACAAATATTTTGGTGTGGTGCAAAGATTGGATCTCAAAACGGGAAAAATGAAGTTGATTGGACTGTTGGAATTGAAATCGGCCACAGTGGAAGCTGAAAGTATTGAATTTAAGGCAGATACCTGGTTCGGTGCCGTTTATTATGACATAATCGAAAAGAAATCAGGCAAAAACACTTACTACTATTTATTGGGATGGCATGGAAATGATCGCTTGACCAATAAAAAAGTCATAGACGTACTCTTTTTTGACCTGTGGGATAACATCACTTTTGGTGCTCCCGTATTTTTAGACGAGAACAAAAAACTAAAATACCGGGTTGTTTTTGAATTCAGCGCTCAGGCTGTGATGCTTTTGCGATACGAAAAGAAGAAAAAAATGATCGTTTTTGATCATTTATCACCAACAAGTCCCTCTGCTAAGGGGCAGTTTCAATATTATGGACCTGATTTCACCTATGACGGGTTTTATTTTAAGAAAGGAATTTGGAATTACCGCAAAAATCTGGACCTTAGAAATTGATAAGAATAATTTCGAATCTGATAACGATTCAAAATTGGAAGGCATCATTGATTTTTGTTAATTTGTACTCTCCTAAAAACTCAGCACTATGAATAAGTATAATTTTGGAGCAGGACCCGGTATCCTTCCTGCAGAAGCATTAAAAAAATCGGCTCAGGCTGTTCTTGATTTGAATGGAACAGGATTGTCGTTGCTTGAAATATCTCATCGAAGTAAAGATTTTGATGCGATCCTTCAGCAATCCAAGGCTCTTGTGAAGGAGCTGTTAAATGTACCTGATAATTATTCAGTTATTTTTTTACAAGGAGGAGCCAGCACACAATTTGCAATGGTTCCTATGAATCTGCTTCCCGTAAATGGTAAAGCTGCTTATGTTGAATCAGGTGTTTGGGCTAACAAAGCAATAAAAGAATCAAAATTGTTTGGTGCTACCGAGACCATCGCCTCATCCAAAGACAAAAACTTTTCGTATGTGCCCAAAGGTTATACTGTTCCAAAGGATGCTGCTTATCTGCATATTACATCCAACAATACTATTTATGGTACACAGATAAAAGATTTTCCTTACTCACCAATACCGGTGGTCTGCGATATGTCGAGCGACATTTTTAGCAGACCGGTTGATGTTTCTAAATTTGATTTGATTTATGCAGGAGCTCAAAAAAATATGGGTCCTGCAGGTGTTACCATGGTAATTATTAAAAATGATATTCTTGGAAAAACCGGTCGCGTGAATCCTACAATGCTTGATTACCAAACGCACATTGAAGCTGATTCACTTTACAACACCCCTCCTGTATTCCCAATTTATGTTTGCATGGCCACTCTCGAATGGTTAAAATCAGTCGGTGGCGTTTCGGCAATTGAAAAAGTAAATATTCAGAAAGGCGAATTGCTTTATGGTGAAATTGATTCAAATCCTCTCTTCGAAGGTACCACTGCAAAAGAAGATCGTTCTTTAATGAATGCATGTTTTCTTTTAACTAAACCTGAACTGGAAGAAGAGTTTAATAAAGTCCTCAAAGAAAATGGAATCATAGGACTTAAAGGTCACCGTTCCGTTGGAGGATTCCGCGCTTCAATGTATAACGCATTGCCACTAGAAAGTGTAAAGGTGCTTACTCAATTGATGAAAGAATTCGCCCTAAAAACTGCTTAAATATTGGTGATTATAAACTGTGAACTAATAAACCTGGCTACAGCAAGCAGTCCCCAAAACTAAAAACCAATAAACTAATAAACCAAAATGATTCGTATACTCGCTAATGATGGCATCGATGCTGCCGGAAAAAAAATATTTGAGGACGCAGGCTTTGAAGTAGTGACTGACAAAATTCCTCAGGATCAGCTTTTAGAAGGCTTGAAAAATTTTGATGCTATTTTGGTGAGGAGTGCAACACAGGTTCGAAAGGAACACATAGATGCGTGTCAGAATTTGAAACTAATTGGTAGGGCAGGTGTTGGAATGGATAATATTGATGTTGCCTATGCAAGAGAAAAAGGGTTGCATGTGGTGAATACTCCGGATGCAAGTTCACAGTCTGTGGCGGAGTTGGTTTTTGCACATCTTTTTACTCTTACCAGATTTTTACATGATTCCAACCGTCATTTGCCCAAATGTGAAACAAAGGAGCAATTCAATGATCTCAAAAAAAAGTATTCCTCCGGAATCGAATTAAAAGGCAAAACACTTGGCATAATTGGTTTTGGAAAAATTGGTCAGACTGTTGCTCGGATGGCACTTGGTTTAGGAATGAAGGTAATGCCATTTAAACTTAATGCTGCGGATGTAAAAATTGAGATTGATTTTTTTCAGACACATAGTAATGCTTCCCTTATGGTGACAATGAAGTGTGTTCCATTTGAAGAACTTCTTCGTCAAAGCGATTTTATTACTTTGCATGTTCCCTTTCCTAAAGGAGCACCACCCGTAATTGGCAGCAAAGAAATTGCAATTATGAAAAAGGGAGTAGGCATTGTGAATACTGCCCGCGGTGGAGTAGTAGAGGAGATGGCATTGCTGGAAGGATTAAATAGCGGAAAAATTGGTTATGCCGCACTTGATGTTTTTGCAGGAGAACCTCTTATTAAAAAAGAACTTCGTGAGCATCCTAATGTATCTTTATCGCCTCACATTGGTGGATCAACTAAAGAAGCACAGGAGCGCATTGGTATTGAGCTTGCACAAAAGGTTGTGGCGTTGTTCAAATCTTAATGACAGTTTATTGCAAAATTAATTTTGTAAAGTGAATTGTGAACCTTCCTAAATACTACAAAATTTACAATGGAAGTTAAATTAAGGCCCTGGAGAATTTCTGATTTAGGTAATCTGATTAAGTACGGCAACAACAGCCGAATTGCTGCAAACATGACCGATGCTTTTCCTCATCCTTATACCGAGCAATCCGGAATGGCATTCATCGAAAGAATTTCATTGGACCAACCTTTGAAAGTACTTGCAATTTCCTTTAATGATGTTGCAATTGGTTCTATTGGTATATTTCCCCTTCAGGATATTTTCCGTAAAAATGCAGAACTGGGATATTGGATCGCCGAACCTTTTTGGAATAAAGGAGTGGCTACAAAAGCGATTGGTTTAATTACTGATTATGGTTTTAGTAATTTTGATCTGACCCGGATTTTTGCCCGTCCTTTCGGAACCAATTTGGGTTCACAAAAAGCACTCGAAAAAGCAGGTTTTTTTTTAGAAGCACATTTCGAAAAAACATTTTTTAAAAACGGCGAATATTTGGATGAATTGGTTTATGCTGTTCGAAAAATAAGTTAGTAATGTTTATGAATTTGGAGCCGGTCTCTTCACAAGCCAATATCGCAACCTAGAAAACATAAACATTGTTGAAATTGATAGGTTTGTTTATTCACTTATCTGTATTGCGTTGAATGTCAATATTTTGATAATTATAGATAAGCGAATAGAGTCAGTTATTGTAATATATACCAACGCTCTCTTGTGTGTCTGCTTTAAAACCAGTTTCTTTGAGCTCTCAAATTGTAATATATATTATGGCTATTCTAAAAGCATTCAAAGGCATTCGTCCGGTTCAGGATAAAGTTCAAAAAGTGGCATCAAAACCGTATGATGTTCTCAACGAAAAAGAAGCACGAGCCGAGTGTGCCGGAAATCCTGATTCATTTTATCACGTAATTAAGCCTGAAATTGATTTTGCTGATGATTTCGATCATTATGCTCCTGAGATTTATTTGAAAGGTAAGGAAAATTTTAATAAGCTTATTAAAGATGGTGTTTTTTTTCAGGATGAAAAAGAGTGCCTTTATATTTATCAGCAAACAATGAATGGCCGTAAGCAAAATGGTATCGTTGGTGCTGCTTCAGTTGAGGATTATTTTAGCGATATCATTAAGAAGCATGAGTTAACCCGCCCCGACAAAGAAGAGGATCGTAAAAACCACGTTCGTGTAAGTAATCTTAATTATGAACCGGTATTTTTTGCATATCCCAATGTACCTGCACTTGATGTTATCGTTAACAAAGTTGTTTCAGGAAAACCGGAGTATGAATTCACTGCAGATGATGGAATTGGTCACGCGTTTTGGGTTATTAAAGAAGACTCGGTTATAAAAAGTATAGTCGATGAGTTTGCTAAAATTAAATTTACATATGTAGCCGACGGACACCATCGCACGGCAGCAGCCGCATTAGTTGGTAAGGAAAGGAAAGATGCGAATCCGAATCATACCGGCAAAGAGGAATACAATTTTTTCCTCGCCGTTCATTTTCCAGACGATCAGTTGGCTATTATGGATTATAACAGAGTGGTAAAAGATCTTAACAATCATTCAGAGGAAATTTTTATTAAGGCATTGAAAGAAAATTTTACTATTGAAGAAAAAGGAACTCTTACATACAGACCTACGGGTTTGCATAATTTCGGTATGTACCTTGGCGGGAAGTGGTATTCTCTAACAGCAAAAACCGGCACATACAATGATACGGATCCAATAGGTGTTCTGGATGTTACCATTTTATCAAAACAAATTCTTGAGCCGATTTTAAATATTAAAGATCTCAGAACCGACAAACGAATTGATTTCGTAGGGGGGCTCAGAGGACTTGGTGAACTTGAAAAAAGAGTGAACTCGGGTGAAATGAAAGTAGCATTTGCCCTTCATCCTGTAACCATGAAACAACTAATTGATATTGCCGATTCCGGAAATATTATGCCTCCCAAAACTACCTGGTTCGAGCCAAAGTTGAGGAGTGGCCTTGTTTTGCATAGCCTTGAAGATTAGATAATGCAGGAACTTGCATTTATAAAAATTAGATTAGTCCAGTCCTTTCGTGAATTAAAGGCACTGGGCTTTTTTTATTCAGCAATTCTTTTAATAGGAATTTTAGCGCTGTTTAGTTTTTATTTTCAAACTCAAACAACTCCCACAAATGTTCTTATCGGATCAGGATTTATCGTTGCAGTAATTAGTTCGATTCATTTTTCAAGAAGTGACCACCGGTTTTTATTGCTTGTAAGTTCAAATCCATATAGCATATTATTTCTTGAATATTTCCTTCTTGCAACTCCATTCGTTTTGTTGTCGGTGATTCGTTTTGGTGATGTGCAGCCATTGTTACCATTATTGATTATACCACTAATTCCTTTGATTAAAGTTATCAGGCAAAACTCAACTCAAATTATCAGACCCGGAAATATAATTCCTTTGCAGAATTTTGAATGGAAAGCCGGAGTGCGAAATACAGGTTGGGTTTTCGTGGTAATGTGGATACTAGCAATAGCCCTTGCAGCAATACCGTTTGCAAGCCTGGTGATTATTTGGTTTCTATTGATGATCATTTCTTCATTTTATGATCAGGGTGAACCGGTTGAAATGGTAGAGGCTTTCCGTTTGGATAGTTCAAAATTTTTATGGAGAAAAATATCCCTCCATTGTAAAAGTTTTATTGTTCCCGCATTACCAATCATGATTTTATCTGCTGCTTTCAATCCTGATCGTTGGTGGGTGTATTTATTGTTTCTGGCTTTTAGTCTGTTGAATATTGCTGTATTCGTAGTGTCAAAATATTCAGTCTGGCGGCATAGTGATTTAAACAGATCTAATTCAATTGTAAATGCATTGTGTATGATTGGTTTGTTTTTGCCTTTCTTGCTTCCTTTACCAATTATTGTCTTTGTAAAGAATTTCCGTAAAGCATTAAACAATCTTCATCCTGTTTTGCATGATTATCGTTGATAAGTTAGTTGCAGGCTATGGCAATAGGATGGTATTGGAAGAGCTTTCGCTTTCGCTAGAAGCAGGCATGATCCATGGTCTTGTTGGTCTTAATGGCTCCGGAAAATCCACATTTCTAAAATGTCTTTGTGGACTTATTCAACCTGTTTCAGGATATATCCTTCAAAATAAAATGCCATTTTCTCGAAAAAATATTTCTTTTCTTGAAACAGAACCATATTTATATCATGGAATTACCGGTACCGAATATCTTTCACTTTTCAAAAGTGAATCTGGTGCGACATTCAATGTTGAAGAGTGGCAAAATCTGTTTAATATTCCAATAAATCAATTGGTAGAAAGTTTTTCTACCGGAACGAAAAAGAAACTGGCTATTCTTGGAATATTGAAATCAGATAAACAGGTCTTGTTATTTGATGAACCTTTTAATGGACTTGATATTGAATCTTCACGGATTTTAACCTCTATTCTTAAAAAACTTAAGGAGCAAAACAAAACAATTATTGTTACTTCCCATATATTAGAAACATTAACATCAATGTGTGATCAGATTCACTATTTGAAAGAAGGCGTAATTAAAACTACATTCGAATCGGCAACAGTAGGTTCAATAAACAAAGCAATCTTTCATGAGTTAGATGAAGAAATTAAACGAAGAATAGATAAATTACTATAGGCCTACTGGTAAATGCAAAACCTTCTTCCTCTTATTCTCCTGCATGGTGCACTTGGAAGTGCTTCGCAATTTGATTCAATCACATTAAAGCTAAAATTATTTTATGATGTGCATGTTCTCAATTTCGAGGGTCATGGAGGATTGGGTATACCATCCGATTCTTTTTCATTGGAAATGTTTCGGAATAGCATACTGAAATATATGGAAGCTAATAATATTTATTCTGCTCATATTTTTGGTTACAGTATGGGTGGCTATGTTGCAGTTTCAATGGCTACTGAATATCCGGATAGAGTACTAAGTATAATGACACTGGCAACTAAATTTGATTGGACCGAAAGCACTGCTGAAGCTGAAAAAAGAATGCTTGATCCTTCCACTATATTCCTCAAAGTACCGCAACTGGCTGAAGCACTAAAGCTGAGACATGCTCCTGAGAATTGGGAAAATGTAGTCCATAAAACAAGTGAATTTATTTCATCTCTTGGTAAACATCCATTAGGTAAAAATGATTTCCATAAAGTAATATGCAAGGTTCAGATAATGGTAGGTGATCGTGATAAGATGGTCTCTGTTCCGGAGTCGCTTAATATCTGTAAAATGTTTTCTTCAGGTTCTTTTGTTGTTTTACATGATACTCCACATCCATTTGAATCAGTTAATGAGAGCAAATTGATACATGAATTCCGGAATTTCTTTCATTACTAATTTTAGTGCAAAATTATTTTAAATAGCAAGCTAGCAGGAAATTATTTTTACATAAACATGTAATAAGAATTTAATTCAGGCGGTGTCATAATTTTTGTTGTGATCTTACTATTTGTGGAAGATGGATACACAAAATTCATCCAGGGTACTCCATCGTAATCAAGATCTTTTTCATAGATCATTTTCATTTTTTCGGCCACCCGGATTGATCTGAAATTTTGTTTGTGAATTCTTGCCACAATTCTTTTTATTCCAAGTTCTTGCATGCCAAAGTGACAACAGGCATTTGCCGTTTCAACTGCATATCCATTACCCCAGTATTGCGGTAATAGTCGGTACCCTATGTCCACTTCATTTTCTTTCGGGATATATTTTAAGCCGCACCATCCAAGATATTTATTTCCTTCTTTAAGTTCAATGGTCCATCTTCCAATTCCCATTTTGTAATAAGCTGCATATTTTTTTATAAAATCTTTTGTTGCTTCAATATTTTTAAAGGGAGGATCAGTTGTGAATTTGAAAATGTCAGGATGGAGATTCAGCTCATACACATAGGGTGCATCTGAAGGAAGCATTTCCCTCAATCGACAGCGTTTTGTTTCGAGCAGGTATTTCATATAGTGTTTAAAGTTCAATAAGATCAAGTTCCTTCGTTTCAAAATTGACAATCAAACAGGTTGGTGCTACTTTTTCGGATGAAGAGGAAATGTATCCCATTATTGAACCGGGATTTGCCAACAAACAAGTTCCTTTTGTTTCGATAGAGCTCTTGTGAGTGTGTCCGTAAAACACAAAATCAAATACTCCTGATCTTGCCAATACTTCAGCCATTTGAGGATAATGATACACTGCAATTGAAACAGTTGAAACGATACCGTCCAGCTCATGTCCTTTTTCTGCTATTAAAAACTGACCGTGTAATTGTATATGGCAATGAGGTCTTCTTTTTTGATTCAAAGAAGCTGCTTTTTGGCTTAAATGAAATTGGTCACCATCATTATTCCCAAAAACTATATGAACAGGGAGTTGATAATTTTCATGAATCATATTCAGGATAAAGGAGGAACATAAATCCCCACAACAGATGATTGAATCGCATGAAGTTGTTTTGGCTAGTTGTAGAGCAGACTCTAAATTTTTAATATGATCGTGGATATCTGATATTACCAGTGTTTTCATGGTTATCTTGATTTTTGATGTTAACTTTGTACTTCAAAATTAGTGAATACAATTTTAATCCGCGCTATATGTCAGTAAACCTCGAAGTAGTAGACAGGCTTTTAGAGGAATTGAAGCCCTACAAAGCCACTTTGGTGGCAGTTTCGAAAACTAAACCGGCCGATGATATTCTTGCAGTTCTTAATCATGGTCATATGGTGTTTGGTGAAAATTATGTCCAGGAACTGGTAGGCAAACAGTCTGAGTTACCGGAAGCAATCAACTGGCATTTTATCGGACATCTTCAAAGCAACAAAGCAAAACTAATTAGTCCGTTTGTAAAACTAATTCATGGAGTCGAAAGTCTTAAGTTGGCGAATGAAATAAATAAACAAGGTGAAAAGCTGAATAAAAAAATTGATATTCTTCTTCAGATTCATATTGCTCAAGAGGAAACAAAATTTGGATTAGATGAAGATGAAGTATTAATATTGCTTAATGATTTATCTAAACAGCCACTTCCCGGTGTTAGAATTCGAGGTTTAATGGGAATGGCTTCTTTTTCAGATGATTCTTTTCAGGTACGAGCAGAGTTCAAAATGTTAAAAAGTATTTTTGACCATGCTAAGGCACAACTGGCCTCCGAACCTAAACAGTATTTCGATACATTAAGCATGGGTATGTCGGGTGATTATAAGATAGCCCTTGAAGAGGGTAGTACCATGGTAAGAATTGGAAGCGCCATTTTCGGTAGTCGGTGAAGTAAAAGAAGTTAGAGAACCTTTGCCATTAATGACTTTTATTTTACATTTTTTTGTTGTTCTTGTTCAGCAGCAACAGAGATAATCACTAATTTTGAGAAAATAGAATAATATTATGTATTCATTAGCAATTCATGGGGGTGCAGGAACTATTTTAAAGTCGGCAATGATTCCTGAGAAAGAGGTTGCCTACAGTGATGGTTTGAGAAGTGCTCTTATCGAAGGAGAGAAAATTCTTTCATCCGGAGGAAGTGCTCTCGACGCAGTTTGTGCCGCAATTACTGTACTTGAGAACAACCATTTGTTTAATGCCGGAAAAGGTTCAGTTTTTACCCACATAGGTCGCCATGAGATGGATGCCTCTGTAATGGAAGGGAATTTGCTGATGGCAGGATCAGTTGCCGGAATTACCGGTGTGAAAAATCCTATTTTATTGGCAAGGCTGGTAATGGAAAAAACCGATCATGTTATGCTTTGTGGAACCGGTGCTGAAGAGTTGGCCGGCCGCTATGGATTGCCCTTTGAAGCGCCTGAATATTTTCATGACGACTTCCGGCATCAGCAATGGCTGGCAGTTAAAGATATTGGTGGTGTTATTCTGGATCACTCCGATGATAAAAAATTTGGTACCGTTGGTGCTGTTGCACTGGATGAATCAGGAAATCTGGCTGCCGGTACTTCCACCGGAGGAATGACCAACAAAAGGTATAACAGGGTAGGAGATACGCCTATCATTGGAGCCGGTACATATGCCAACAATAAAACATGTGCCGTTTCCTGTACCGGTCATGGTGAATATTTTATGCGTGCCGTGGTGGCTTATGATATTTCGTGTTTGATGGAGTATAAAGGTCTCTCCTTGAAACAGGCTTGCGAAAAAGTGGTCTTGGATAAACTGGTTAAGTTTGGAGGTGAAGGGGGTGTCATTGCTATGGACACAACCGGACAGCCTGAACTGGTATTTAATAGTGAAGGCATGTACAGGGGTTCTGTAAAAAAAGGACAAAAACCTGAAATTGGGATATATAAATAATCCCTAAAACCCTTTAACATCCGAATTTGTTGTAGTTTTAGTATATTTACACATCAATTGGTTAATCTATGAAAAAATCTCTACTCATCCTATTGGCTTGCATTGTACAAATCGCACCGGGTTTATTTTATTCCGGAGCAGGGTCGCTTGTAATGGCTTCTGCAAACCCTGATCCAATGCACTATTTTCCCGGGAAAATTATTTTTAAAGTCAAGCCTGAACATCGTTCTTCTTGCAGGAAAAATGCAACCGACATCAAAGAAGTGAATGAGGCGCTTGTGAAAATCGGCGCTGACGGCTTAAAAAAGAAATTTCCCAATCATCAAACACCGGCCGGTTCCCGCAATGCACAAGGTTACAAAATGGTTGATTTAAGTACTATTTATGAAACGGATTTCGAGCCGGGAATTCCAATGAATAAAGCCATTCAGTTGCTGCTTTCTTCCGGTAAGATTGAATATGCTGAACCTGTTTACAAAGTGGACATTCTTTTCAACCCAAATGATCCCGACACAGCTTCACAATATTATCTCGGATTGATTCAGGCTTATGCTGCCTGGGATATTTCTCAGGGTGATAGTAATTTTGTTGTTGGTGTTACCGATACAGGTACCGATCTCGATCATCCGGATCTTGCAAATGGTATTGCCTACAATTATGCCGATCCTATTAATGGTATCGATGATGATCAGGATGGTTATGTCGATAATTTTTATGGTTGGGATGTCGGTCAAAATGATAACGATCCAAGCATAGATGTTGTTCATGGTTCTTTCGTTAGTGGATTTGCAGGTGCCGTTACCAATAATGGAGTAGGCATTGCAGGACCGGGTTACAAAACACGATTCCTGCCAATTAAAATTTCAAACAATAGCGTTCTTACTGCGGCATATGAGGGAATTGTTTATGCAGCCGATCATGGTTGTCAAGTGATCAACTGCTCTTGGGGGGGCTTTGGTGGTGGACAATTCGGGCAAGATATTGTTGATTATGCTACCTTCAATAAAAATTCCTTAGTTGTTGGAGCTAGTGGCAATTCAAATAACGAAGCTCCTTTTTTTCCTGCATCCTATAAAAATGTATTATCAGTTACCGGAACCAATGCCACCGATACCAAATGGGTGAATTCAAGTTATGGTGCTTTTATTGATATCAGTGCGCCGGGTGAAGCGGTTTATTCTACTATTTACGATGACAATTATTCTTTTTCTTCCGGAACTTCATTTGCAGCTCCAATTGTTGCAGCCGCAGCCGCATTAGTTAAATCACAGTTTGCATTTTATACTCCATTGCAAATTGCAGAACAGTTGCGCGCAACCGCTGATGATATTTATAGTGTTCCCGGAAATGCAGCGTATGTCAATAAACTGGGAAAAGGACGTTTGAATATGTTTCGCGCCCTTACCGAAAGTCCCAAGTCGGTTCGTATGGAAGATATTATTATTACTGATAACAATGATAATGCCTTTGCAGGAAATGATACTCTTGATCTCACGGTATTCCTGAAAAATTTTCTGGCACCTGTTTCAAATTTGAATGTAGTTCTTTCTTCCAACAATCCTGATATTGATATTATAACGAACACCATTACACCGGGATTCATGAATACACTCGATAGTTATAATAATACATCTTCTCCTTTTAAAGCGGTCATCGGTGCAAACATTCCCTTCAACACGAACGTTACATTTACACTTACCTTTACGGATGGTTCTTATAGCGACTGGCAAATTTTTGATCTTGTTGTGAATGTGGATTATATTAATGTATTGGTTAATGATGTTGGAACTTCTATAACAAGTAAAGGCCGGATCGGTTACAACATCCCGCAAGGTCAAGGAGTTGGCTTTACCTATAACGACGGATCTTCTTTCTGGTATGAAGGCGGATTATTATTAGGCAATGATACCAACCGGGTTTCAGATCATATTTTCGGCGCACCGGTGTCTGTAACACTTGATGATTTTTATTCTATGGTCAATGTCCGTAAAATAATTCCTTCCGTTTATTCTGATTTCGATCTCGATAGCCGCTTCAATGATGACGGAGCCGGAGCAACTAAACTTGATGTGGATGTTAATCAAAAAACGTATGCATGGAGTAGTCCTGCCGATGCGAAATATGTTATAGTTGAATACGTCATTTCAAATACCGGTGCAAACACACTCACAAATTTCTTTTCAGGAATTTATTCTGATTGGGATATTGGAAGTGTTGTTGACAACCGCGCTGAATATGATGCCGGATTAAAAATGGGATATGCATTTAATACGGGTTCTCCCGTGCTTTACGCCGGAATTAAACAACTTACATCAGCCGGCAATAATTATTATGCTCTCGACAACGATGGGGCAGGAGGGACCATTAATATTTATGACGGATTTACAAAAGTTGAAAAGTTTACTGCCTTAAGTACTCAGCGTAGTGCAGCCGGACAATCAGGTGTAGGTAATGATGTGTCAATGATGCTATCATCAGGACCTCATACCAT
>Ga0105046_10000159_pt1 | contig 80618 bp, 71 predicted proteins | sample MAT03_FD_78385 | JGI IMG/M metagenome (GOLD analysis project Ga0105046, IMG submission 78385) | Freshwater microbial communities from Lake Fryxell liftoff mats and glacier meltwater in Antarctica - MAT-03 (megahit assembly) | ecosystem: Environmental > Aquatic > Freshwater > Ice > Liftoff... | reverse complement strand
GATGTTTTCAATAGCCGCTATGATACTGTCTGGCGGCTATTTTGTCAAGTAAATTTGCAAAAAAATATCAAAAAGCATTTAACATTTAATTGCCTCATTTAAAAAGTGTACGTCTGAAAATTGTAATATTTATCATTGCAATAACACCATAAAATGTTTTTTTCTAACTTTAAAATCAGCGAAACGTAAATCAATTGCTCAACATTGCCAGAATGGAGGCTATTCACATTTGAAAATGGCGAACATATTGATATAATTATGTTGTAAATTTGTTGCGGTGCGAAAAAAATCATACAAATATGGAAAGAATGGTAGAGCAAGCAAATGAAGAATTTGCCTATCATCAATACCATCAATTTTTAAGTCAATCGCCTTGGGACTATGTTGATGTTGGCAATAAAACGGCCATAAAGGCCAGCGATTTGATGGTTAAATGTAAGGCCAAATCGGGTGGTATTGGATAGATGAGGGGCGGGGTGTCTGCGGAGCCGCTGCACCGGAACAATCAAGCGGTCGTTGCCCGTTTTAACGCTGATAAATCATTTAACCTGTTAACGATGAAGAGTACAGGATTTCTCGCTGCTTCCGGCCCGTATCGACACAAACTGACGCGGTTGGGTCAATACACGATACTGCCGATGCTGCTGTGGCTGGCCGGATCAACGGCTGGGTGGGCGCAGGCCAAATCGTCATTCTGGCGAAAACTTAACCCCGATTCGCTTACCAGCCGCCCCCTGCGGTTTGTACCCCTGCCTGTGCTGCAAACCGGGCCGGAGATCGGTGTGAAAGGGGGTCTCACCCTCGATTATTTCTACAACGCTGGCACGGGTCAACCCGACAAACCTCGCTTTCAAAATCGCCACTGGCAACAACTCGATTCGGCCAATCGGCACACCCGCGATTCCTACGCGTTTGTCCACGCGCTGTACAGCACCCGCCGACAACTGGCCGCTGAGGGCGTTTGGAACACCTACGGAGCGGCTGAGCGGTTTGTGCTGCGGGGCCGGGGCGGTTACATCGACTATGCCGAGGACTATTGGGGCGTGGGTAACCAAACACTTCCCGAACCGGACTACGCCATACTGACCTATCAACGCTGGTACGTGCAGCACCGCATATGGCGACGGGTACGGGGGCGGGTCTTTGCCGGAATAAGCCAGCATTATAGCCATACGAGCAACCTCCGCACTACCGATCAGGCAGGCATACCCGAAATCATACGCGGTAGTGGGGGCAGCGTGGTGTCAGGATTGGGGCCGACGCTATTGGCCGATTACCGCAATAACCCTTTTAGCCCCACACGAGGCTGGTATGCCGAGTGGGCCACCCATATCTATACCCATAAGTTGGGCAGTCAATTCAACTATATCGAACACCAGCTTGACCTGCGAAAGTATGTTTCGTTCAATACCAGGCACATGCTTGGTTTTCAGGCGATCGGTAACTTCACATCGGGGCCGGTGCCGTTGCGCGAACTGCCCCGGCTGGGTGGCCCAACGATGATGCGGGGCTTTGTACAGGGTCGTTACCGTGACCGCCAACTCTGGTCGGTACAGGCCGAGTATCGCTACATGCTCAACAGATTTATAGGAGCAGCCGCGTTTTTGGCCACCGGGGGCGTGGCACCAACCCTGAGCACTTTCTCGGCCCACACTACCCGGTCGGCAGGTGGTATGGGTTTACGGCTGCTGCTGAACCGCAAAAAGCAAGTTTACTTACGAACAGACCTGGCCCTCAATTCCAACCGGACAACAAGCTTCTATATCCGGATGCTCGACGCATTCTGAGGACACGCTGCGGCCTATTGCCCGCCCGGTAGGCCGACCTGTGCTTTTATTCCTTCAACAACTAAATTTGGCGAACATATTGTATAGGTATTACTTTTGAAATAGCTAACATAACAAGTTTTGGTTCTGGGTACCTTATAAAAGATATAGGAAAATACATAAAAGACTTAACAACGATTAATCCGTATCCCGAGCCTGATTCTACTCCAAGAGATGAGAGTGGATTAGCCCACTCCTATGCCAATATAAGTCAGTATTTTAGTTTTTCAATGACAGTAGATGAAATTAACAAACAAAGAAGAGAAGGCAATGTTTGGGAATTACCACCTACGGTTTAATGGAAAAAAAGAAGTTCTACCAACGGATTCATTGAGCAAATTCACGCTTTTACTTGGAAACGACAATATGGCTATTTTTAAATATATACACAAGTGAAATTGGTTTTCGGATTACTGTTTTCTAAAAACGTGGATAAAGGCCTGATTATGCTATATTCAACATTTTAAAACCCGAAAACCAATTTCACATTAGTATACATAGCCTTAGTTTTTTTTCGCCTTAGTTTTTTTTTACCGACAATATTTTGAAGCAAAGATTATCTGTCATAAGACCAACGACGGCTAAAATCTATGCCAAAATAGACCTAATTACTTTTCCTTCGGTGTCAGTAAGGCGGAAGTTGCGGCCTTGAAATGGGTACGTAAATTTTTCGTGATTGAAGCCCAATAAGTGCAAGATTGTAGCCTGCAAGTCGTGGACACTGGTGCGGTCTTTTACGCCGTTATAGCCCAAATCGTCGGTTTGGCCGTACGAATAGCCTTTTTTTACGCCCCCGCCCGCCAACCAAATGGTAAAAGCTTCCAAGTGGTGGTCGCGGCCCGAATAGGGCAGCACTTGCCCATCGCGGTTTTCTTGCATGGGCGTACGGCCAAACTCGCCACCCCACACCACGAGGGTTTCGTCGAGTAGACCCCGCATTTCAAGATCTTGCAAGAGAGCCGTTACGGCTTGATCAGATTCTTTGCATTTTTGGCGTAGCCCTATTTCGAGCGCGCCCGCTGGCTCCGTGCCGTGCATGTCCCAGCCCCAATCAAAAAGCTGCACAAATCGCACGCCATTTTCGACCAGTTTTCGGGCCAGCAGGCAATTCATGGCAAAGGTGCCGTCGCCTGGCTTTACCCCGTACATATCCAAAATATATTGCGGCTCTTTGGCTACGTCGATCACTTCGGGCACCGACATTTGCATCTTAAATGCCATTTCGTATTGGCTGATACGGGTCAGTATTTCGGGGTCTTTGGCTTCTTCAAACTCTTGCTGATTGATTTGATTGATGGCTTCGATGGTGTTTTTGCGCAAGTCGCGGCTCATGCCCGCAGGGTCTGAAACGTACAAAACGGGGTCGCCACCCGTGCGGCATTGCACACCTTGATAGACCGTTGGCAAAAACCCACTCCCCCACACCGACTTGCCCGCGTCGGGCTGCTTACCGCCCGATGCCAGCACAATAAACCCGGGTAGATTTTGGTTTTCGGAGCCTAAACCGTACACGGCCCACGAGCCAAGACTTGGCCTCCCCAAGCGCGCGTGGCCGGTGTGCATCATCAGCTGGGCGGGCGCGTGGTTAAACTGGTCGGTGTACATGGCCTTCAAGAACGAAACTTTATCGGCAACGGTCTGTAAGCAAGGCAAATAGTCAGAAATCCACGCGCCCGATTGCCCGTTTTGTTTAAAATTGGCAACCGAGCCTAACATTTTTGGAACGCCCTGAATGAAAGCAAATTTTTTGCCTTCCAAAAATTCTGGGGGGCAGTCTTTACCACTAAATTTTTGGAGTTCTGGTTTATAATCAAACAACTCCAACTGCGACGGTGCGCCTGCCATGTGGATATAAATGACCCGCTTGGCTTTGGGGGCCAGTTGTGGAAACCGCACGGCCATGGGGTCGGTAGATTGGAGCGGGGCGGCGGCGGTGGTTTGCCCGTTGCCCAAGCCACAGCTATTGAGCAACGACCCCAGCCCAATGGCCCCCAGCCCCAAACTCGCCGACTGCAAGAAATGTCTCCGCGTTTGGCGTTGAAGGTCAGCGTGTTGTAGCTCTTTCAGTAGCTTTTTCATACCCAGAAAAATGATTAAATACTTTCGATTACTTCCTACTCAAATTTCAATTTTTTCGTACAATTCAGGAATATAAACATGCTTAAAACCTGCCGTTGTCAATTTTTGTTTAAAAGATAGCTGCGTTTCGTAGTCGCCGTGTACCAAAAACAACTGCGCTACTGCCTCAGGATTTTGGCACGCCAGGTAGTCAATCATTTCTTGGTAGTCGGCGTGGGCCGAAAACGAGTCCATTACTTCTACCCGCGCTTTTACGGGGTGGCGTTCGCCAAATATTTGTACCACTTCGTCGCCGCGTTTAAGTGCGCCGCCGAGGCTGCTTGGCGAGCAGTAGCCTACCAGTAAAATGGTGCTGTTGGGATCATTGATGTTATTTTTGATGTGGTGTTTAATGCGCCCTGCCTCGGCCATGCCCGATGCCGAGATAATGATGCAAGGTTCGCGCAAATCGTTGATGGCTTTCGATTGGTTGATGTCGGATACATAAACCAAGTTGGGAAATGCAAAAGCATCGCCGTCTTTTTTAATGTAGGCCAACATATGTGGATTGAAGCAATCTTCGTGGTCTCTCATAATGGTCGTGGCTTTTACGGCCAACGGACTGTCAATGAACACCTTAATTCGTGGCAGAAGGCCCGCTTCGGCCAGTTGGTCGAGGGCATAGATCAGTTCTTGGGTACGATCTACGGCAAAAGCAGGAATGATGACCTTGCCACCTCGCACTACGCAGGTATCGCGCACGATGCGCAGCAGGTGCGCTTTCATGTCGGGTTCGGGTTCGTGCAGGCGGTCGCCGTAGGTAGATTCGCAGATAATGACATCGGCTTGCGGAAATGGCTGCGGGCTACGCAGTATTTTGTCGTTTGGCCGTCCAATGTCGCCCGAAAATGTGATGTGTTTGACCGTTTCTTGGTCGGCAATGGCCAAATGTATTGCTGCGCTACCCAAAATATGACCCGTATCGGTGAAAGTTACGCTTACTTCATTGGTATTAAGCCAAAACGTTTGATTATACGCCACGGGCACAAGCAGTTTGAGCGTCTGTTCTACGTCTTCGACTTCGTAAAGACTTTCGAGCACTGGCTCGCCGCGTTTTTGGCGGCGTTTATTGATGCGTTCCACGTCTTTTTCCTGAATTCGGGCACTGTCCATGAGCATTATGCTGCATAAGTCGGCGGTGGCATCGGTGCAGTAAATAGGGCCTCGAAAACCTTGTTTGACCAAACGCGGAATCAGCCCCGCGTGGTCAATGTGGGCGTGCGAGAGTAGTAAATAATCAACTTCGGCAGGCTCAAAACCAAACTTTTGGTTCAACTCTTGCGTATTGATACCTTGAAATAGGCCGCAATCGAGCAAAATTTTAGTGCCTTTTTTAGTAGTAATGAGGTGTTTACTGCCCGTTACTTGACGCGCCGCGCCACAAAATTGAATGGTCATGATTTTTGGAAATACTGGATTTTATGTTTTAACGCGGTACTTCTACTTTTTGGAGCAATTGCGCCACCACATCGTCGGGCGTTGCACCTTCCATTTCGCGCTCAGGAGTCAAAATAATACGGTGGCGTAAAATAGGCGGAGCCAATTCTTGTACGTCTTCGGGAGTGATAAAATCGCGGCCACGAATAGCGGCAAGGGCTTTTGCCCCGTTTAAGAGGCCAATAGATGCCCGTGGCGATGCCCCCAAAAACAACGACTTGTTGTTGCGGGTTTGCTGCACAATCTGGGCAATGTAGTCCAATAATTTGTCTTCTACGTGTACTTGTCGCGCACTTTCACGCAAAACTGCCAACTGTGCAGGTTGCAACACAGCCTGCACGGCAGCAATGGCCGCACTTAGGTTTTGCCGCTGGTGGTGCCCGCGCAAAACTTCTATTTCTTGCGTCAAAGTAGGATAATTGACCAAAATTTTGAACAAAAAACGGTCTAATTGCGCCTCGGGTAACCGATAAGTACCTTCTTGTTCAACTGGGTTTTGGGTAGCCAATACTACAAAAGGATAGCCCATGGCATGAGCCGTGCCGTCAATGGTGGCTTGGCGTTCTTCCATCACCTCAAACAACGCCGACTGCGTCTTGGCAGGAGCGCGATTGATTTCATCTACTAAAACAATATTAGAAAAAATGGGACCTTTTTTAAAGACAAAATCGGTTTGTTTGGGATTGAACACCGACGTACCCAGCACATCGGAAGGCATCAAGTCGGGCGTAAATTGAATACGGCTAAAATTAGTGGCGATGGTTCGGGCCAGTAGCTTAGCAATAAGGGTTTTGGCCACGCCTGGTACTCCTTCGAGCAGCACGTGTCCGTCGGCCAAAACGGCGGTTAGTAGCAATTCAATGGTTTGGTTTTGCCCAACGATAATCTTTCCTATTTCAGCTTGAATAGCCGCTACGCTATCGCGCAGACTTTGAAGGTCAATTCTGGATTCAAAATTCATAAAAATCTACGGGTGGTGGTTGATAATTGGCGATTTCTTCCCCAAAAATACAAATTAGTTTGACCCATTTTTTTGTTTTTTTACCTATAATTTAAAAAAAATAAAAACAGCGAAGAATCACCAACCCACTTCAGTATCTAACGTTTGCTGCGGCTTTCCGTGCAATATTTCCAAAATAGGCTTGATTTGATACACGTTGCGGTTGTAGCGATTGCTCAAAATAATAATTACAAACTGATCTTTGGGACTAAACCACATCAACGTATTGTAGCCTTTCCACCAACCTGTATGATAGACGTACTTGGGCTGCTGCGTGGCTTCGTCTATTTGCATTCTAAACCCGTATCCGTAATTTTTGATGCCTCTCCGCTCCAAACTACGCGGCGTAAAGGCTTCTTTGATGGTTTCGGGGCGGAGCAGGCAGCCATTATTGAGACCCACGTACCAGCGCAAAATATCGTCGGCAGTAGAATAAACACCCTTATCGCCAATTACGTCGTCGTAGTTGTCTTTCGGCAGTCGGTGGCCATATTGGTAGCCAATGGTCCGAAAAATATTAATAGAATCGTTGTGGGTATTGGCCAGCCACGTATTTTTCATGCCAAGCGGCGTAAAAATATTTTTTCGCATAAATACTTCAAACGGCTGGCCCGACACGCGCTCTACGATGGTAGCCAATAACGCGTAGTTGGTGTTTGAATAACTAAAATGGCGATTGGGCAGGTAATAGAGTTTCGGTTTTACGCAGCAATACCACCGCACGATGTCGTCGTTGGACGGGAAACGGTTGCGCTTGCGCACGCTGTCGGTGAGTACGTAGGCGTAGGCGGGCAGGCCGCTGCGGTGCGATAGCAACGACTTGACCTGAATACCAGCGTACGGAAACTGCGGAATGAACTTTTGAATGGTATCTTCTAAGCTCAATTTGCCTTGTTCGTACAATTTCAGAATAGCCACGGCAGTAAACGTTTTAGAAAGCGATGCCAATTGAAACTTTGATTCTGAGCGCAGCGTATCTTTTATTTCTAATTGCCCGTAGCCAAACGACTTACGATAGAGTACTACGCCATTTTGGGCAATGAGTACGTTGCCATTAAACCCGCCTTGTTTGGCCTTGCGCTGAAACATCGAATCGAGTTGGGCGGCTTTGTGGTCAGCATTGATACTGGCCCGAATCTTGGCCATCTCTTCGTTATTTATGGGGCTACTAACGAGGCAATCATCGGTTATATCAGGGCTTCTTTGCTGGCGGGTGTTGTTGCAAGAAAATACGACAATTAACGACAATAAAATCAAATTTTTAAGCATAATATTGGTGTATCGCTGATAAACAAGTTAGACAAACTTAACAAAAAAAAGGCATTGAGCAAAATGCCCAATGCCTCAAAAATAACTTTTGGAAGGTTTATTTTCCTTTTTTAGTTCCTGCCACGGCGGCTGGTACTGGCGTTTCTACTACTTCACCTTTTAATGTCAAGTACATAGTTCCATTTTCGGCGTTGCTTGGCACAGTTACGGGCTTGTTAAATTGCCCCATCACTCCTGCGTTGAAGGTGGCACTTACCGTGCCTGTTGCGCCTGGCATAATTGGCTCTTTGGTCCAAATTGGCGTAGTACAGCCACAAGATGCCGTTACAACCCCTAAAATGAGCGGCTCTTTTCCGGTATTTGTAAACTTAAAAGCCTTAGTAACTGGCTTGCCCTGCGGGATTTTGCCAAAATCAAATTCAGAAACTTCAAATTTAATGGCAGCCTTTTGGGCGTGGCTCACAATACTAAACACTAAAATGGCGGCAAAAAACAAAAAAACTTTTTTCATGATAATTATAAAAATTTAGTTTGGTAAAACGTTATTGTTCATCAACAAATAATTGTACTGCAAAAGTTTTGCCAAAAAATGATTTTCCCCATTTTTTTTACAAAGTACTACAAAAAAATTGAATTTTGAAAGGTCATTTCTTTTCTATTATCTTTACTTGCCAAAACAAACATTTACCCCATACCCTTTTGAAACTGTGGTAGAAAACGAGATTTTTACCGAATTTATTGCCCTAACGCGCGAAAATATTCTGCAAGATTATAAGCTCATCTGCGAAAGCCGCCAAGCGAGCTTGCTCGGCCGCCGCGATGTGATGGGGGGCCGCGCCAAGTTTGGCATTTTCGGCGATGGCAAAGAGCTGGCGCAAATAGCCATGGCCAAAGCCTTTCAAAAAGGAGATTTTCGCTCGGGCTACTACCGCGACCAAACGGTGGTGGCGGCGCTGGATGGGCTGACTTGGCGCGCGTTTTTCTCGCAATTGTACGGCCACGCCGACGTAGCCTTCGACCCCAACACGGCGGGTCGGTCCATGAACAACCACTACACAACGCGCTACTTGGACGAAAATGGCGCGTGGAAATCGCAGACCGATACCTACAATCATATTTGCGACTTGGCACCTACTGGTGGCCAAATGCCCCGCTCTTTGGGCTTGGCTTACGCCTCCAAATTGTACCGCCACAATAAAGAATTGGCGCATTTAGCTAACTTTTCGCAGCAAGGAAACGAAATTGTGTTTGCCACCATCGGCGATGCCTCTACCTCACAGGGCATGTTTTGGGAAACCATGAACGCTGCGGCGGTACTGCAAGTGCCACTACTCACGTCGGTATGGGACGACGGCTATGGTATCTCGGTGCCAGTGTCATACCAAACGGCCAAAGAAAGCATATCCAAAGCCCTCGCAGGTTTGCAACGCACTGCCAATGAGCCCGGCATGGAAATATTGACCGTAAAAGCTTGGGACTACGTAGCACTGCTCGAAACCTACCAAAAAGCCGCCCGCATATGCCGCCAAGAGCAAGTGCCTGTGTTGGTGCACGTTCAAGAAGTTACGCAGCCGCAGGGGCATTCGTCGTCAGGCTCGCATGAGCGTTACAAAAATCCCGACCGCTTGGCTTGGGAACAAGAATGTGACTGTAATGTTCGGTTCAAAAATTGGATTTTGACCAACGGATATGCCACCTTGGAAGAATTGGAAGCCATTGACAATGCCGCCAAAAAGCAAATCAGGGAAGAGCGCAACGAAGCCTGGGAGGTTTTTCAGCATTCTATCAAAACAGAACAAGAACAGGCCATTGGGCGTATTGAGGCCGCCGCCCAAACCAGTAACGCCTCCCCCGAACTCCTAAAACTGGCCGATGACCTCCGCCGCGAAGCATCACCACTACACCGCGACGCTACTACGGCCGTTCGAAAAGCCTTGCGTTTGTTGCGCTTTGAAGAAAGTACCACCAAAAGCGAACTCGACCACTGGCTCAAAGAAAATAAGGCTATCAATGAAGACCGTTTCAGCTCTCATTTATACAGCCAGTCGGCGGAGTCGCCACTTAAAGTGGCAGCGGTGGGGGCACAATACGACGAAAAGCCCGCCATGGTAGATGGCCGCGAAGTAGTACGGGCCAATTTTGACGCACTCTTCACCAACGACCCCCGCCTCGTAGCACTGGGTGAAGACGTAGGCCAAATTGGCGACGTAAACCAAGGATTTGCAGGCTTGCAAGAAAAGCACGGCAAAATCAGAATTACCGATACGGGTATCCGCGAGACTACCATCATTGGGCAAGGTATTGGGTTGGCTATCAGAGGTTTACGGCCTATTGTAGAGATTCAGTATTTTGACTACGTGTATTATGCCCTTGCCACGCTTACCGATGACTTGGCAACGTTGCTCTATCGTACAAAAGGTGGCCAAAAAGCCCCTCTTATCATACGCACACGCGGCCACCGTCTGGAAGGCATCTGGCACTCAGGCTCGCCCATGGCCGTAGTAGTCCACAGTCTGCGCGGGCTACACGTGTGCGTGCCGCGCAACCTCACCCAAGCCGCAGGTATGTACAATACGCTTTTGCGCGGCGACGACCCCGCGCTCGTGGTAGAGCCGCTCAACGGCTACCGCCTCAAAGAAGCCCTGCCGCTCAATTTGGGAGATTTTTGCGTGCCACTTGGCCAGCCCGAAGTGCTACGCCTTGGCACCGATGCCACCATAGTAACCTACGGCTCTATGTGTCGAATTGTACTCGAAGCCGCCGAACAATTGGCTCAAATTGGCGTTGAAATAGAAATAATTGACGTACAGACGTTGCTTCCTTTTGACCTCGACCATACTATTTTGGCATCTATCAAGAAAACCAACCGCGTTATTTTTGCCGATGAAGACATGCCAGGCGGCGGCACTGGCTATATGTTACAGCAAGTCATGGACACGCAAAATGCCTATCGCTGGCTCGACTCAGCGCCCCGCACAATCTCGGCCAAAGCCCACCGACCATCTTACAGCTCTGACGGCGACTATTTCTCCAAACCAAACGTAGAAGATGTGTTTGAAATAACCTACGAGTTGATGAGCGATGCCGAACCCGAGCGGTTTCCAAAAATATAATTTTTCAAACATTTGCCCTTTTGATACACCCTGGGGCGCGAAATGACCCGTACTTCGCGTAAAAAAACGCACTTTACTGGTAGGTTTGCCCTCGAATCACTAATTTTGCGCTTTGTTTTAAAGGCATTTACCTAACCAATGCAATATGAATTATAAATTGTCGCAAGTCCCCGACCGCGTTAGCAAACCACGCCAGTCGGGCTTAACTATGGTCATGGACAAAGGATTAAGTATCCGCGAAGTCGAAGATATGTTGTCTATTTCGTCTCCCCATATTGACATTGTAAAACTCGGCTGGGCTACCTCTTTTGTAACCCCCAATCTCAAAGAAAAAATAAAGGTATATCAAAGCGCGGGTGTTCCGGTTTATTTTGGCGGCACGCTCTTTGAGGCTTTTGTGGTTAGAAACCAATTTGATGAATACCGCAAATTGCTGGACACCTACCAATTGACCCACGCCGAGGTCTCTGACGGGTCGGTGGAGATGCCTCACGAAATGAAATTGGAATTTATCAAAACGTTGGCACAACAAGTAACGGTGCTGTCGGAAGTGGGCTCAAAAGACGAAGCCAAGATAATTCCACCTTACAAATGGATTAAATTGATGAACGCCGAACTCGAAGCAGGTTCGTGGAAAGTAATTGGCGAAGCACGCGAAGCGGGCAATGTGGGGCTTTTTAGGAGCAGCGGCGAGGTACGTCAAGGGTTGGTAGAAGAAATTTTGACCCAAGTACCGGTCGAAAAAATCATTTGGGAGGCTCCCCAAAAATCGCAGCAAGTATTTTTTGTACAACTAATGGGCAGCAATGTCAATTTGGGCAATATTGCCCCCAGCGAGGTAATTCCGCTCGAAACCATTCGATTGGGCCTACGTGGCGATACCTTCGGCGATTTCTTGAACGACAAAACCAAGAGAAAATGGAAACTGGGGGGCAAATAGGAGGTCATTCAACCCATAAACTGTGTACCCACCAATAAACAAACTCAAAATGGAAATTCTTACCCAAATTTTAGACTTCTTTTTGCACTTAGACAAGCACTTATCAGACATCATCAACGAGTACGGCACGCTTACCTACGTTATCTTGTTCTTAATTATATTTACCGAAACAGGCTTGGTGATAATGCCACTGCTACCCGGCGACTCCTTGCTGTTTGCGGCGGGTGCACTGGCAGCCTCTACTGGTGCATTAGACCCGTGGGTCATGATTCCGCTGCTCATTGTGGCGGCTTTGCTTGGCGACAACCTCAATTATTTTGTGGGTAAATTTTTAGGCTCAACCATCAAAAAACGAGAACGAATCTTGTTTTTCAAGCGCGAATACCTGGAAAAAACCGAAGCTTTTTACGAAAAACACGGTGGCCGAACGGTCATCATGGCCCGTTTTATTCCTATCGTTCGCACCATTGCGCCATTTGTGGCGGGTGCGGGCAGCATGGTTTATTCGCGTTACATTATATTTTGCATCGTTGGCGCGTTGTTGTGGGTTCCTTCGATGACTATGCTCGGGTATTTTTTTGGGAATATGCCCATCGTAAAGAAAAATTTTGAACTGGTGGTCTTTGGTATCATTGGTTTGTCCATATTGCCAATGGTTTGGGAGTTTGCTAAAACCAAATTTGCCACAAAATCTGCCGCTTAGCTTTTTACCTAAAAAAAACATGAAACGCCGCCACGCTATCCGCCACGTTGCATTGCTTGCTACTACTGCTCTGGCAGGATTGCCCCAAATGGCATTGGCCAAACGCAAAAACTACCAAATCGGAGCCTGCGACTGGTCATTGGGAGAAACTTGCTCGCCCGCAGTCTTTGACTATGCCAAAGAAATTGGCTTAGACGGGGTGCAGCTGAGCTACAACAAAAAAGGCGACGAAACCTACTTACTGCGCCCAGAAAACCAACGCGCCATGCGCCAAGCAGCGCAACGCACGGGCGTAAAAATAGCCAGCCTTGCCATTGCATTGCTTAACGACGTGCCGCTCAAAGCCCCAGACCAACCCCAAACCGTGGACTGGATAAGCGGCAGCATAGATGCCGCCAAAGCACTCGGCGTAAAAGTGGTACTGTTGGCTTTTTTCTCAAAAAATGACCTAAGAAACGACCCCGAGGGCAAAAAAATAGTAATTGAGCGTTTGAAACAAGTTACTGCCAAGGCCGAAAAAAACGGCGTGATTTTGGGAATAGAATCTTACCTAACCGCCAAAGAACATCTCGAAATCATCACGGCCGTTGGTTCACCCAACCTGCAGGTGTATTACGACCCACGCAACGCCGCCGATGCCGACAACGACGTTTATTCAGAAATTGAAATGCTGGGACGCAAGCGGCTTATCTGCGAAATTCACCTCAAAGACAACGAAAACCTACTGGGACAAGGTACCCTCGACTGGCCGCGCATCAAGCGCGTGCTCAACGACGTAAACTACCGAGGTTGGGCGCAAATAGAGTGGTCGGTGCCAAAAGAAAAAACCATCAAAGAGTCTTATCCTGCCAATGTCAAATTTGCGCGGAGCGTTTTTGACCAATAATAATTACCTCCATTCTAAACAAACACCGACCTCGGTATTTAATGGAGCGGAGCAATCGCATCAAAAAATCGTTTTGCTCCAAAGCCACAAACCAAGAAACGGGCAGGCGCAGATTGGGAAACCAGTTTCGCAAGGCCGATAGCGTGATGAACGGAATGTTGGTATAAAAATCGGTGAAACCAATACTTGACAAATCTTGCACCATGTCGCCAAAGGTAGTTTCGTTGAGGTGCACGCACTGAGCCGGTATGCGGCCCGTCATGGTGTCGTCTATGATGCGCGTAAAATCGGTAGGGCCAAACATTCGGTGTGGCACAATCAGGATAATTTGGCCAGCGGGTGCGAGACTTTTGCGAAGCGATTCCAAGAAAAACGCCTTGTCTTTGGGGGCAATGTGTTCGTAAACATTGTCTAAAAGAAGCGTATCAAACTGCTGCGGCACTTCAAACCGAATGATATTGCGCTGGTAGCAGTTGATGCGCCGCCCCGCGTCGTCGTCTGGAAAAAGCGGGGCTTTGATATCGAGCCCGTACAGGTTTTGGGTCGGAATGCCCGCTTTGGAAAGCGCGTACAAAAAACTACCGTTGCCGCAGCCCACGTCCAAGAGCGATTTATTTTTGATTTCTTTCTCAAATTGACGGACAATTTTGGTCTTCACGCCCACGAGTTTTTGAAAGTAGGCCGCCTCGTCGGTGTTAAAAAAATCACTCACTGCCACATAAACGTGTTCGTACAGTTTTTGGCGGGCTTCAAATGACTCTTCTCGAATAATTTTTTGGTAAAAATCGTGTTCCAAATCATAAATTTGGCGCATTTGCGCTGCCGAAACGCCCGCCTTTTTGCTAACAGACTCTAAATAAGGAAATTGACCTATCATATATCTCTTGAATTTTTCTTAACCGCTTTTATGAAAATTTATAAAAACAAAACAGCGCATCACAATCGAAATTTGAGTGGCAAAAGTGGCTCCAATTGATTTTTGTAAAGGAAAAACAAATCGTCGGAAACGCGAAATTTGACAACCAAAAATAAAAATAACAAGCCCATAATGAGCGATTTGAGGCCAATAGAAAGCACAACAACAAACCAATTTGTGCCAAAACTGGGAATCAAAAAACCCACCACGCCCACTACCGCCAGCGTAGCCAATGCCGCCCAGTCGTGGTGCCCAAAAGGCGACATTTTGAATTTCCAGTTTACAAAAGATAACTTAAAAATAGCCCATAAAAGCGTGGTGAGGCCCGTAGCCATGGCCGAGCCGTTGATACCGTAAATAGGCACCAAAAGATTGTTGACATAAATGGCAAAGGCTGCCATCAAAACCACCAATAACGTATTGATTTTGAAATACTTAGAGTAAGCCATCATTTCGGCATTTAGGCCCAGACTCATGTCTATCCATTTGGCCAGCCCTACCAAAATAACGACCCACTTGCCTTGCGCATAAATGGCACTTTTGGGTAAAATCCCGAAAAGGCTGTCGAGATTTACGGCAATGAGCAAAAAAGTGATGCCGCCGATGAGCATTAGATTCAAAGCCGACTTTTGGTACAATTCGTGCATCTTTGGGCGGTCGTGCTGCTGAATAGCCGTGGCCATAATGGGCCCCGAAATCTGCCTGATAGCCTTACTGGGTACTTCAATAATGGTGGCAATGTAGGCTGCTACCGTAAAAATAGCCACCGCCGTAGTACCCACTTGGTTGGCCAGAATATTGCGGTCTAAAAACAGTATCAAGTTGGCTCCCACGCCGCCTATTACCACAATTAGGCCAAAAGTAAGCATTTCGACCACTAATTTTTTGTTCCAAAGCGACGAGTCCCAGACCAAATAGAGCTTGCCCAAATGCCAGATATATGCTACCAAACACAGCGCAATAAGCCCAAGGGAGGCCGTAAGCAGGTACAAAAACCCGTCGTAGCTAATCCAGCCAAGGGCAAACATAATAATAAGCAAAACATTGGCCGCTCGCAACCCAACCTCGCGCAAAAACGTAGGCACGGCCGTGCGGGCATTGTTGCGCGAGTAGGCTTCAAAAACCGAAACGTATATCCAGCATACCGTCAATGGCACCACCAGCCTTAGGTAAGGAATAACGCTGGGCGATTTTTCCCGAAAATAATTTTCAAAAGATGCTTCAAATAGCCAAAAACTCAGCCCAAAAACGGCGATTCCAGCCAGTGGTAGGGCGCACAAAAACACCAAGAACCCGTGGTGTTTTTGTGCATCATCGCGGAAATTAGAAAAAAAGCGGTCGCTGATGTAGGGCGAACCCAAGTGCGCAAAAGCGGCAAAAATAAGGCTATTTTCGAGCAAAATACGCGATATAGCGAGTTGGTCGGGGGTCAAAAACTGCGTCGAAATAAAAAGCGTATTGATGGCTCCCAGCGCAATGCCCGCGTAAAAACCCAGACTTGATTTCAGACTTTGACGAACAATTAGACCCATTATTTTGTAATATTAGGCAAAAATAGAGAATCAAAACCTAATTGTTACACTTCTAATGTCTTTTCGCCCCTTCCATTGGCTCACCTGCGTCGCTTTGGCTATTCCATTTATTCTGCTCAGTTTTTATTTATGGCACTACAATGTCAATGCGCCTTATCACGATGATTATGATTGGGCCGTTCTTTTTTTAAATAATTTTTTACATTCAGAATCCAAATGGGCTAAACTCAAACTTCTTTTTACTTATCACTGCGAACACAGAATTGTATATACTCGCTCCATGATTTTGGGCTATTTTTATGCAACTGACACACTCAATTTCAAGCATTTATCTATCTTGGGCAACCTGTGGTTGTTTGCCACGCCGTGGCTTTTTTACAGACAGTTCAAGGCCGCATCTACTCCTGTTTTTTATTTTTTACCTGTCCTTTTCTTATTTTTAAATCTCCAATGTTTTCCAAATTTGTTTACTACGTTTGGCCTAACTAATAACACAAGTCTATTTTTTATATTACTGGTTCTATACTTTCTCAATTATTACCACACAAAAACACCTATCGTTACGGCTTTTCTATTGGGCGTATTCGTAACTTTCGTTGCCGCCAATGGTATGTTTGTGTGGCCGTTGGGGCTGTTTTTATTGCTCTTAAAATCAAGATATAAGCAAAGTTTTTATTGGGTAATTGTGGCTGCTGTTAGTATAGCGGCCTATTTTTTAATAGAAAAACAATATTGGAAAATTGATTTTGTGGGGCCGCGTCCTCTCTGGGTTATTATAGTCAATGCTCCCATCTATCTGCCCACTTTTCTCTTGTCTGTTTTAGACGTAAACCAATCAGGCGGAAAACTCTATTCAATGTTTGGTGTCTTATTTCTTGTATTAATTCTTCTTTATTGTGGCTGGCAGCATAAAAAAGATTTACAAAGTTTGACCTCAAAGAAAATCATCAAATGGCTCCAAAACCTTACGCCAGACCAGCGTTTTTTGTTGTCTGCCATCGGTTTGGTGGTCATCACGGACGTGCTTTGCTTAGTGTACAGAGGAGGATTAGGATTCAACCAATGGGTCGTCAAAGACCGTTATCGCATTTATTCGCAGCTATTTTGGGTCTGTATTTATATTTGGGGGTTACAAATAGCCCCCAACAAAGCTAAGATGAAATGGCAACAAGGGTTTGTGGTCGTCAGTACAATGATATGGATAGGAAGCTACTTTTTTATTACGCCTCAAATCAAAGCATTTTCAAAACAAAATTACGACGACATTAGGTATTTTGTCAGCCACGGAACGCTCAAATACTACGATTATCACAAAGAAGCAGACCACCAAGTAGATACCGACACAAGCGTTCGTTACTTATCAGAACGAGGGATTATTTATCTCCCCCCAAAATAAACCTCTATTTTTGATAAATAGCCACTACGGTATTCGCATTTTTGATAATTGGGAGTAGCTTTGACAACCAACGAGTAAGCACATAAACCCCCTTAGAGAAAAGATTGTTGCCAAAGGTATTTTTAAGCCAAATACGGTATGCAGTGCTTTGATGGCCGCGTGTAGCGGGTTGAAATACAACTTCGAGAAGCGTCAAATTGAACATCTTTGCCACGTAAGCCAATGAGGCCGCATCCCAAAGTAACAGATGGTGAGGTGGCGTATTGAGGGTATGGTAAGGGTCGGCTTTAAAAATGTAACTTTCGTTGTTCGGCACACCTATTGCCAGTTTCCCCCCTTTTTTTAAGGTTTGAATGGTATCTTTCAAAAACGCCCCTACTTCATTGACGTGTTCAAATAACTGAAAAGCACACACTAAATCATACGTTTCAGCGTGTGTCTGCGCGTGGGTGACAATAGTTTCGTCCAAGATTTTAACTCCTATTTTTTTTCCGTATTCGATGGCTTCTGGATTAAAGTCTAAACCTACTCCGTTTATTTGCTTTTCTTTTTGAGCTTTTTCCAAAAAATAACCGTTCCCGCACCCTATTTCCAACACTTTATCTCCTTTTTTTAAGCATTCAAATACTTTTTGGTGCTCCCACTTCCAAACTGCATAATAACTTTTGTAGCTTTGAGAAAGCTCAGCATAAAAGTCAGCACCTCCTGCTAATGAGTCAGGATAGAAAAACTTCAAACCCGACTCTTGACACTGATAAATGCCCACTTTGGGAATTTGATAAAAATAAGAAGTTACATCTATGGCAAAGCTATCACAGTAATTTTTGATAATAACAGACGAATCCAGTTCGGCTACCAAAGCTACTTTTTTACTGTTTGTAAGAGGAGATTTAAGCATGGTCTAAGGACAAACAATAGATGTACTTATCAAATTACCGGTCACTCCAACGGTAATACGCCAACAGCTCCCATTAGCATCTTTCATAATAATACCGCGATTGGGATTGTCTATGTAAACATCACCGTCAGTAACTTGAACTTTTGACTTAGGAGCTTCTGTACCGATTCCAATATTTCCGTTGGCCGAAATCCTCATTCTTTCAGCAGAACTATATCCAGGCAACCAAACATTTCCCGTCATGAACTTAATAACCCCATCAGGGTTCGTAGTACTACCTGTACGAAGTATCAAGCCTCTATCTTGGGAATATATTTGTCCAAAACCAGAGTAAATTCCATTCGCAGTTGGAAAACTATATTCTCTTGCAATGTGTGTCATTGAGGTTGATAATGTACTGCTACCTGACGATACATCGATACTTGCAAAAGGGTTGTCCATAGTATTATTTGATAGATTTCTGACCTGTACAAACACCCGTCTATCTACGGTAGGTACATTAGTATTAGTAGCACTATTGCCCTGTGCTACCACATAACTACCTTGATTTAATACAAATTGTGCCCTTGTCAAATGTGCAAAAAGTACAAGTGAAATTCCTAACAGTGCTTTTTTCATGGTGATGAAAGTGTTTAATGATTGAGGTTCTTGTTGTTCTACAAAGTTTTTTATTTCGGTTTGATTTTGTGCAAATAAACAACTTTTAACTATCGGAGTTCCTATTATTTGACAATTACTATCCTAAATTTAATCCTTGCGCCAAACCAAACTGATTTAACTACTTGTTGCCAAAGTACATTTTAACAACAATTTTAAAACTATTTGGGATAAACTCCGAAAAGAGTTTTTTTTGGGAAACTTTTTAAGTAATTAAAAAATATAATTTCATTAATCAACTTAAAACCAAATTTTCTATGGTACAGTAGTATACAATATCTCTGACGTAGCGGGGTTTTATCCCGCAAAAGTAAAATTTTTTTAACCTAACTTACGTTTTTAATCACATGAGAAAAATCTTTATGCTTATTGTGGCAGGGCTCTATTTGGGCTTTTCTGCCATGGCACAAGACCGTTCCTTAACAGGAAAAGTAACAGACGGCAACGGAACCCCGCTACCAGGGGTATCGGTACTGGTAAAAGGCACCAGTCGCGGTGCAACAACAGATGTGGACGGCACTTACAAACTGAGCGTTTCGGAAGGAGACAAGGTGGTGGTAAGCTACGTGGGCTTTTCGAGCCAAGAAATTGCCGTACGCAATCAATCTATTTTGAACGTATCTTTAATAGAAGATACCCGTCAATTAGAGGAGGTAGTGGTTTCGGGTTTGGCAACAAGCGTAAAGCGCTCTAACTTGGCCAATGCCGTTTCTACTATTTCGGGCAAAGACCTGACGGGTAGCACGCGCCCCCAAACATTGGACGGCGCCTTGAACGGTAAACTGACTGGCGCCAATATATCGGCCAACAGTGGCGCGCCAGGTGGTGGTTTTTCGGTGCGCTTGCGGGGTGTTTCTTCCATTAACTTGTCGAGCGAGCCTCTTTATATCGTGGACGGTGTGTACGTAAACAACTCGCAGTTTCAGACGGGCGCAGGTACGGGCTCTTTCAACGGTGCTACTGGCCAAACCTCGGGTACGCAAGACCAAGCCACCAACCGCATGGCCGACATCAACCCTGCCGACATCGAAAACGTAGAAGTACTCAAAGGCCCCAGTGCGGCGGCTATCTACGGAACCCGCGCCAACGCGGGGGTAATTATCATTACAACCAAAAAAGGCAAAAGTGGTAAAACTTCCATTCAGTTTGGCCAAGATTTTGGCGTGGCAAAGGCTTTGCGTTTGATTGGTATGCAAAAAACGCCTTGGGATATAGACAAAATCAACAAGGGTATTTGGTTGGTGAGCAACCAAGAAATGGCCGATTTGTTTAGAGCCAACGGCTCAGGCGCGCAAACTGCTGACTACGAAAAAGAAATCTACGGCAACACGGGCATGTTGAGCACCAGCCGTTTGAGTATTTCGGGCGGAAACGACAAGATTCGGTTTTTTACGGCAGGCACCTTGTTAAACGAAGGAGGTATTCAAAAAAATACGGGCTTCAAGCGCGGGTCGCTTCGTTTGAACTTAGACTATAAAGTAAACGACTTTATTGACTTTTCGATTGGTTCTAACTACCTAAACTCGTCGAGCAGCCGTGGCTTTAGTGGCAACGACAACAACGGCGTTTCGGTTGGCTACAACTTGGCTTACTTGCCTAACTGGCTCGAGCAACGCCCCGACGAGAGTGGCGTGTATCCCCAAAACCCTTTAACAGGCCAGAACATCTTGCAAATTATTGACAAAGGCGAAAACAACGAGAAAACCAACCGTTTCATTCAGTCGTTTGCGGCCAATATGCGTTTCATCAACACCGAAAAGCACAGCTTGAAGTTGTCGGTGCAAGGCGGCTTAGACTATTTGTTGTCAGAGTCGGAAGTTTATATGTCCGACGACATTCAGTTTCAAACCCGCCGCGCCAATCCAGGGGCATCGCGCTACACCAAAAGCCGCAACCTAAACAGCAACTTGCAAGCCTTCTTAGTAGATCAATTGACCATTAATAAATTCAATTTCAATACGTCAATCGGTACGGTTCGCCTCGAAACCAACCAAGAAGTAAGCTACATTCAGGGCGACGGTTTACCATCGGGCCAACGCAACCCCAACTTGGCCACGGTTCGTTTACCCTTTATTAATTTTGCCAAATGGCAAGACGTAGGTTTTGTAGCCCAAGAAGAAATCAACTGGGACGACAAAGTGATTGCAACGGCGGGTATTCGTTTTGATAAGTCGAGCTTAAACGGCGACAATCAGAAGTTTTTTGCCTTCCCAAAAGCTTCTTTAGCCGTAAACGTAGCCAAGTTTGATTTCTGGAAAGTAGATCAAATCTCGTTGTTGAAAGTGAGAGCAGCCTACGGAGAAACAGGCAACCCTGCCGGTTTTGGCAACTTGTTTACCTCTACGGCCAGTGTTATTATTGATGCGCAGCCGGGGTTGATATCGCCTACTTCTTATGGCAACCAGGCTATTGAGCCAGAAAGAGCCACCGAAATTGAAGGTGGTGTGGACTTGGGCTTGTTTGGCAACCGACTGAACATTGAAGCGACCGTTTATAACAAGAAAATCTTGAACTACATTGATGCCTTCGCGCTTTCGCCTGGCACAGGTGTTTCGCAAATTGCGGCTTTCCCGGTGGGCGACTTGCAAAACACAGGTTTAGAATTGAGTTTCTCGGGCACACCCGTCAAGAAAAGCAACGTAACTTGGAATACTACGGTAAGTTTTTGGAACAATAAGACCAAAATTACGCGCTTAATTGTACCAGAATACCAGATAGGAGCCAGTGGTTTTGGTGCATTTGGCACCAACCGCGTGCGCTTGGGCGAGTCGCCGAATACTTGGTTTGGTACGCCACTGCTGCCCGATGGTTCAAGGACAAGATACGAAACCTCGCAGCCTAAGTTTCAGATGTCGTGGAGCAACAACATTACGTTTTTCAAAAATTTCGAGTTTGCCTTCTTGCTGCACACCAGCCAAGGCAATTACAACGCGTCGTTGAACCAAGAATTGACCGACGAGGGCGGTACATCGCCCGATTGGAACACGCCAAGTGCCGCCGACCAAAACATCCCAGTTGGTGTGGCGCGGCAGTTGGGTCAGCCAGGCATTACCACCCGGCAGTTTATTGTAGATGCCAGTTATATCAAGCTGCGCGAGGTATCGTTGTACTACAACTTGCCCAAAAATATTTTGCCAAAGGCAGTTGAAGGTGTTCGGGTTGGTTTCTCTGGAAACAACGTGTTCATGTCCACGCCCTACTACGGCTACGACCCCGAGGCTTCTAACTTTGGCAACCGCCCCGTAGGTGGTGGCGTAGATTTACTGTCGTTTCCCTCGTCGCGTCGTCTTTTCTTTCACCTTAACGTAAGTTTCTAAATTTCTGAGAAAGACATAAAATCATGAAAAAAAACATCAAAACCATACTTTTTGCGAGTTTCACCGCCGTAGCGATGAGTTCTTGCAGCTTTTTTGAGGTAGAAGATTCGGTTGATCCAAACGGTGTTTCGTTAGATGCCGTTACCAACAACCCTACCCAAAAACAAATCAACGCCCTGGGCATTGGCCTTCAAGCTACTATGCGCAGCGGCTTGGTTGATTTTTACCGCAACACAGGCACCGTGGGCCGCGAAGTGGTCTATTCGGCTTCTACTGACAACCGCTATTTTAACGAGTTGCTGGGTACCGAAAGTGCCAACTTCAACGGAGCTAACGACCCGAACGGTATTTTTAACACCTATTATTCGGCCTACTCACAGACACGCCGTCGGGCAGAGGTGTTTATCAAAGCAGCCGAAACGGCAAGCATTTTGAGCGATGCCCAAAAATCGGGTATTCGGGGTTTTGCCAAGACCGTACAAGGTTATTCCGTTTTGAACCTGTTGAATATGCAAGGCCAAAACGGAATTCGAGAAACATTTAGCGATTTGAGTGCCCCAGGCGACGCGCTTAGACCAGGCAAGTTTGGTACCTATGAATCGGGTTTGATAGCCGTCAAAAAATTGCTGGACGACGGTGCCGCCGAATTAGACAAAGCAGGGGCAGCTTTTGCATTTCCGCTTACAGCTGGTTGGGGTGCTTTCAGGACACCAACTACTATGAAAAGAGTCAACCGGGCATTGGCCGCTCGCGTAGCGATGTATCAGAAAGACTACGCTGCAATGTTGCCGCTCTTAGACCAGTCTTTTCTTGATTTGACAGGTAGCCTTACCACAGGTCCAACCTTTACATTCTCAACTACGGCAGGCGATCAAACCAACGGGTTCTTTCAAGGTATTGACGATTCGGGCGCACCATACGTAGTTTTCAACGACCACATTCTTTCTGCTGAGGCAGGCGATACGCGCGTTTTTGGAGCTACCGCCAAAGTGCGTCAACGCACTACGCCTCGCCAGTCGGGGCCTTCGGTTACTTCAACGCACGAAGTTCGTATGTATGCTACCAACACCACACCCGTGTCAATTATTCGCAACGAAGAGTTGGTGTTGATGTATGCCGAAGCAAAAGCACAAACAGGTGCATTGGCCGATGCAGTAGTGGCATTGAACAGAATTAGGACTACCTACGGCTTGCGGACATTGGCCACCGCCAAACCAGCCATTTTGAGCAGCAGAGACGGCTTGATTGACGAAGTACTGAACCAACGCCGTTATTCATTGTTTTTTGAAGGACACCGCTGGTTTGATGCCAAACGATATGGTAAGATTAACACGTTGCCTTTGCAAACTAGCACGTTCAAAGTTTTTGAAAACTTCAACCGTCCTGATGCTGAAGTACAATGGGACAGAGCCAATCCATAGTGGATTAGTTTTGCTAAATTAGTGGTTTTACGAAAGTCTTATTAACATACCGCAAAAAGATGTTAGTAAGACTTTCGTATTTTTTTGCAAGCCCTATTTATCAAGTTAACCGCTTAATTTTTAATTTTCGATAAATCCATTCTTTCTCTACTTCGCTTACTTGGCTTGGCTGCATATCTTCCAACAAAATGTTTTCGATGGCCCAACGCACCAGCCGAAGCGTAGGAAAACCCACGGCGGCTGTCATGCGGCGTACTTGGCGGTTTTTGCCCTCATGAAGCGCCACCGAAATCCACGAAGTAGGCACATTTTTACGAAAACGAATGGGGGGGTTGCGCTCGGGTAGGGGAGGCTCTGAGGCCAAAAGTTGTATCTTTGCAGGTAGCGTATGGTGGGCTTTGCCGTCAATCTGAATGGTTACCCCTGCCCGCAGGTGGTTAGTAGCATCGGGCAAAATTGTGCCTTCAACTTGCACAAAATACGTGCGCTGGTGTCTAAAACGCGGATTGAGCAAGTGGTGGTTCAGAAAATTGTCGTTGGTCAAAAGCAATAATCCTTCGCTATCGGCATCTAAACGCCCCACAGGATACACGTCTTTTGGAAAATCAAAAGGCAAGTCGGCGAGTGTAGCGCGCGTGCCTTCGGGCGAAAACTGCGACAACATACCAAAGGGTTTGTATATCAAGAAGTAACGATAGATTGAAGCAAGCATTTATAAATTATACTTTTTCGATAATCAATGCCGACGCGCCGCCCCCGCCGTTGCAAATAGCTGCCAGACCATAACGGCCTCCTTTTTGGGCCAGTACGTTCAGCAATGTTACAATGATGCGTGCACCCGAGCAGCCCAGCGGATGCCCCAAAGAAACTGCTCCACCAAATACGTTTAGGCAGCTGTGCGGCACGTTTAAGTCGCGCATAAAAACCATCGGAACAACCGAAAACGCCTCGTTTACCTCCACAAAATCTACCTGACCCATGGCCAAGCCCGCACGCTTGAGCGCAAGCTGTGCGGCCACGGCAGGCGCGGTAGTAAACCACTGCGGCTCGTTTTCGGCATCGGCAAAAGACACGATCTTGACCAAGGGTACTAACCCCAACTGTTTCATTTTTTGACCGCCCATTACCACCAATGCCGCCGCGCCGTCGTTGAGGGTACTGGCGTTGGCGGCCGTTACCGTGCCGTCTTTGTTGAAAGCTGGTTTTAAGTTGGGTATCTTGTCAAACTTAACATTTTTAAACTCTTCGTCTTCCTCCACCAAAATCGGCTCGCCTTTGCGGGTGGGTACTTCTACTGCCGTTACCTCGTGTCGAAAAAACCCGCCACTCCAAGCCGCCGCGCTGCGCTGGTACGAAGCAATGGCAAAATCGTCTTGCTCTTGGCGCGTAATTTGATAACGTGCCGCTGTGGTATCGCCGCACATACCCATTGCTTTGTGATCGTAGGCATCGGTGAGGCCGTCTTTGGCCAAGCCATCTATCAGAGCTCCGTTGCCATAGCCATAACCCCCAAAACGGGCTTTGTCCAGATAAAATGGGATATTAGACATGCTTTCCATGCCGCCAGCTACCGCAATGTCGGCATGGCCGAGCATAATATCTTGCGCGGCCATCATGGTGGCTTTCATACCCGAAGCACACACTTTATTGACGGTAGTGCAGGTTGAATTAACTCCCAAGCCTGCGCCCAAGGCAGCCTGCCGCGCGGGTGCTTGCCCCAAATTGGCCGAAACCACATTGCCCATATAAACGGCCTGCACCCACGCTGAGTCCATATCAATTTTTGAAATAGCTCCTTTGATGGCCGCAGCACCCAACTGCACAGCCGAAAGCCCTGCCAATGCACCCCCAAAACTACCCAACGGCGTGCGTGTAGCAGCCACAATAAATACTTCTTGCATAATTTGATGGTGTTATGCTACAAAAATAAGTAAATTTTACTTGATTCTAAATGTAGCCAACATTCGATAACTGAACTTGATTTTTTGATATTCGAGTGGTGTTTCGGGGGCCGGGGCGGTGTCAGCCATGGCCATGCGCACATTGGCATATTGGGCTACTTGCGGAGCATAGTAGTTGTCTTCCAATTCTTTTATTTCGAGTGCTTCGCCCAAAACGCTGCCGATAGATTCTAACAAGTAGGCTGCTTTTTCTTTGGCCGCTTTGAGGGCGTTTACTTTTACATCTCTCCGAAATTGCGCTTTCTGCGAGTGTTCTACCCGCGTTACGTTCACGTATTCCACGCCACGGTCATCTACTTTGGCCATCAGGTCATTGATATTTTGCAGGTTAGAGAGTTTGAGTTGATATTGCTTGCTGGCCAAAAAAAACTGCGGCTTTTTGCGTCCATTCCACTCGCGGTAGCCCGACACGCCGCTTACTCTCAAATTCTCGCGCGGCATACCTGCTGCCTTTAGGGCATCAATCAGTTGTTTTTCAAGCACATCAAGCACTATTTTGTCTTTCTGGCTTTTTTCATCTCTAAAATATTCGCGCAGCGACATAGAAAAATAAATTTCGTCTGGCACCACCTCCAATTCGGCAGTGCCCGTAACTTCAATCTTACGAACCGTTTCTTTTTCCATAATAACGGGGGTTTGAGAAGCGCCATATAACGAAATAAAAGACAGAATAATAACTACAAAAAAGGTGATTTTCATGGTATCTTGTTTGTTTTGTTAAGACTATTAACGCCCAGATTAGCGAAAAAGTACGCCCGAATATTGCACGCCTTGTTCAAACTACTAAATTTACGGCTTCAATAGCTATATTTCTTTTTATTATGCACATTCAAGTTCGCCACGCTGCCAATCCCACCGATTTCAAAAGTTATGATACCCACCGTATCCGAGAAGATTTTTTGGTAGAAAAACTTTTTGTGCCTGATCAACTCCATTTTGTGTATTCGCACTACGACCGCATGATTGTAGGCGGCGTGAAGCCCGTTGGTCAAATCCATAAATTACCCAACTACGAAGAATTAAAAGCCGATTATTTTTTGGAACGCCGCGAAATGGGCATCATTAACATTGGCGGCGACGGCTTTGTAATACTAGGAGAGGAGCTTTACACACTTCAAAAACGCGACTGTTTGTACGTGGGACGCGGCAATAAGCATGTGTCTTTCAAAACATTGGATCCCGACAATCCCGCCAAATTTGTTTTACAGTCAGCACCTGCTCACCGCGACATACCAACGGCCCTGCTCAAAGCCGCCGATGCCTCGCCCGTAGAAATGGGTAGCTTTGAAACGGCCAACAAACGAACCATCTATAAGTACATTCATGCGGGCAGGCTGGACAGTTGTCAGTTGGTGATGGGCCTGACGGTACTGCAAAGTGGCTGCAATTGGAACACAATGCCCCCGCACACCCACGACCGACGCTCAGAGATATACGTATATTTTGACATGGAAGACGACCAGCGGGTAGTTCACATAATGGGTACTTCTACCGAAACGCGGCACATATTGGTAGCCCCCGACCAAGCCGTTATCTCGCCACCGTGGTCGGTTCATGCGGGCGTAGGCACTGCTTCTTACTCTTTTATCTGGGCCATGGCGGGCGAAAATTACACTTTTGCCGACATGGACATACTGGTATTAAGCGACTTACGATAATTGTTTGAAAATAGTTATCTAATTGTTTGTTTTTCTGAAAACAATCTCTCACTTTGGCATCAACAAGTCGTTGAGCAGGTGGTATCCACCAAAAAGCGGTCTAACTACTGGCAGACCGCTTTTTTTCCCGCTTCCAAAATCTGTTCAATGGTTGTTTAATCAATGTTTCACATTTAAAATTACGTGAATTATGAGACTGCAAATGCATTCAATCCATTTCGACGCAGACCCCAAACTATTGGGGTTTATTCAAAAAAAATTAGAGAAATTAGAAACTTTTTACGACCGAATAACAGGCGGGGAGGTATTTCTTAGGTTAGACAAAAGCGACAATAGCAAGATTAGAAATAAAGTGTTAGAAGTAAAAATAAATGTACCTGGCGGCGAGTTTTTTGTCAAAGAAAGCGGAAAAACTTTTGAAGAAGCCACCGACGTGGCTTTGGAAGCACTCAAAAGCCAGATTAAAAAATTTAAGTCTAAACGCACCGAAACCAAAGCCCCCAAAGCATTGCCCGACGGCACTGCGGAAGTAACCGAGGTAGAACTGGACGAAGTATAAACACCGTATTTGTCATATCACAAAAAAAGGTCTGGTAGATTACCAGACCTTTTTTTGTGATATGACAAACCAATTTATAAATGTATCACTTCGCCGTAAGCCGCCGCCGTAGCTTCCATTACCGCCTCGGACATGGTAGGGTGGGGGTGTACCGACTTGATAATTTCGTGGCCGGTAGTTTCGAGTTTACGAGCCGTTACCACTTCGGCTATCATCTCGGTTACGTTTGTTCCTATCATGTGTGCACCCAGCCACTCGCCGTATTTGGCATCAAAAATCACCTTTACAAAGCCTTCTGGCACGCCTGCAGCTTGGGCTTTGCCCGATGCCGAAAACGGAAACCTGCCCACTTTTATGTCAAATCCTGCTTCTCTGGCGGCTTTTTCGGTATAACCCACCGACGCAATTTCGGGCGTGCAATACGTACAGCCAGGAATGTTGTTGTAGTCTAAAGGCGCAACGTGCGCAAGGCCCGCCATTTTTTCTACGCAGATGATTCCCTCCGCCGATGCCACGTGGGCCAACGCTTGGCCGCGCGTAACATCACCGATGGCATAATAGCCCGCTACGTTGGTTTGGCCATAGTCATCAACAATGATTTTGCCTTTTTCTACTTTTATGCCCACTTCTTCAAGGCCAATATTTTCGATATTTGCAATAACCCCCGCCGCCGAAAGTACAATATCTGACTCAATTTGGATTTCGCCCGTGGGTGTTTTTACGGTTGAAATACAACCCACACCGCTAATATCTACCTTTTCTACGCTTGAGCTTGTCAAAATATCAACGCCCAATTTTTTGTAGCTTTTGGCCAATTCTTTTGAAATGTCTTCGTCTTCTACTGGCACAATGTTGGGCATAAACTCGACGATTGTTACCTTGGTGCCCATACTGGCATACACGTAAGCAAACTCTACACCAATGGCCCCTGAGCCAATCACCAGCAAAGATTTGGGCTGCTTTTCGAGCGACATGGCCCGGCGGTATTCAATAACCTTTTGACCGTCAATGGGTACATTGGGCAACTGGCGGGCGCGCCCGCCAGTTGCTATTATAACATGAGTGGCGGTATAGTCCGTTTTTTTACCATCTTTTTCTACTTCCACTTTTTTGCCCGCTTTCACGCGGCCATTGCCTTCTATGATGTCAATTTTGTTTTTTTTCATCAAAAAATTCACTCCTTTGCTCATGCCGTTGGCCACGTTGCGGCTGCGCTTGATAACCGCCCCAAAATCGGCTTCGGCACTGCCTACTTTGATGCCGTAGTCGGCGGCGTGTTGAATGTACTGAAACACCTGCGCGCTTTTGAGTAGTGCCTTAGTAGGAATACACCCCCAGTTGAGGCAAATACCACCCAGGCTTTCGCGCTCAACTATGGCCGTTTTTAGCCCCAACTGAGAAGCACGAATAGCGGCTACGTAGCCGCCTGGGCCGCTGCCAATGATTATTAAATCGTATTGTGAAGCCATTTTACGGTTTTTTAATTTAAAAGATAATTGGATTTGGACACGGTTTGTTGGTTCAAAATCAGTACAAAAATAGTGTGAAAAGCACGAATCATCAATTTATTGCTAAGAAAGATAATCGGGTTTAGATTCTTTCAATCAATTCATTGACTTTTCGAATCGGTTTTCCTAAAATATGGTCAATGATGGCGGCGGCGTGTTGTCGGCCATTTTCGATAAATACTTTTTCGGTAAAAATACCCGCTTGTACCGTGCCGCATAGAAAAAGCCCAGGTACGTTGGTTTCAAAAGTTTCGGGGTTAAATACAGGAACAAAAGTGTTTTCTTGCAACTCAACCCCGCAACGGCGCAGTAGCTCGAGGTCGGGGGTGTAGCCCACAAGTAAAAACACAAAGTCGGCAGGGAGGTCTTCAAGTTGGCCCGTTTTGGTGTTTTCAATGGTTATTGTCTTTTCTGAAATATGCCTTACGACGCTGTTAAACCGCGTTTTTATTTTACCTTCTTTCACCCGATTTTTTACATCAGGAATAAGCCAATATTTGACCGTTTGCCGAAAGTCTGCCCCTTTGTGTACCACTGTTACGTCCACGTCGTGGCGGTAAAGTTCGAGGGCTGCCTCCACGGCCGAGTTTGCCCCGCCCACCAGCACGACTTTCGTAAACGAATATTTGAAGGGCTCATCGTAGTAATTTGAAACGTGCGGTAGGTGTTCGCCGGCAATACCCAGCTGGCGCGGGAAGTCAAAATACCCGGTGGCAAATACTACTTTTCTTGCCATAAAAATTTGATTATCAAGTGTTTGTATTTCAAAAATACCCGTTGCGGGTTGCTTTTCTACTGCAACAACTTCGGTAAAAAGGCTAAAATTGAGTTTAAAATAGCCCGCCACTTTACGATAATACTGCAAAGCCTCGTTACGGGTGGCTTTGACGCCTGAAATAGGAAACGGCATACCCCCAATTTCAATGTTTTCGGCGGTCGAAAAAAAACGCATGTTGCGCGGGTATTTCTGCAACGATTCGGTGAGGCTGCCTTTTTCTAAAATAAGGTGTGTTAGATCGTTTCTAATGGCTTCAATGCCCACTGCCAAACCACACGGGCCAGCACCCACAATCAAAACATCGTAAATTTGCATCGTAGTTCTATTTAAAAAATAAAACAGCTGTGAAAAGTGTAAAGTTTATCTTTGCCGTTAAATATCTTCATTTTTATGCCCGACTACAACTTTCGCCAGTACCATTATCGCTCCATCAATGCCGCCAATGAAGCCGAGCGGGCGGACATCAACCAAGAGTTGAAAGCATTATACGACGCGCTTACGGACGCAGAAAAAACAGTTTTTAACGCTCAATTACAACAGTTTTTAACCACCGAATACGGTCGATTGCGTACTGATTACGAGTCTATTAACGGTGCTGATGGTTTGAATTGAGTAAAAACGCTGCGGTTTTGTCTTAACCTTTATTATAACCAAAAATTGTGTTTTCATCTTTCTTATGAACAACGCCCAGTCACGCCGCGAATTTGGCAAGAATTTGCTCAAAACGGCCATTGTTGCCGCTCCCACTTTTCATATTTTGAAAGCACAACCCAAAGCCGATGGTGCGCTTTTGGGCCACGGTAAGTTTAAATACAGGCTCAATGCCAAATGGGGAAATCTGGACGCGGCGAAGTTTCCCGTCAAAAATTGCCACGAAATGGTAATAGACAGCAAAGGACGGCTGCTGATGATTACCGACGAGGTAAAAAACAATATCCTGATCTACGACCGCTCGGGCAAACTTTTGGATAGCTGGGGCCACGACTACGCCGACGGCCACGGCCTTACGCTCTGGAACGCCAACGGGGAAGAGTTTTTGTTTATCTGCAACCCCGGTACTGGCAAGGTAGTAAAAACCGACTTGAAGGGAACCGTGCTGATGGAGCTGCCACACCCGTTTAAGATAGGAGTTTATGAAGAAAAAATGCCCTACAAGCCCACCGAAACTTGCGTTGGGCCAAACGGTGATATTTACGTAGCCGATGGCTACGGCTCGCAGTTTGTTTTACAATTCAACCAAAAGGGGGAGTTTATTCGCAAGTTTGGCGGCAGCGGCGACGGCGACGCGCAATTTGCAACGGCCCACGGTATTGCTGTTGATTACCGCACCGCCGCCAATCCAACGCTGCTTGTTACGTCGCGCGTCCACAATTCTTTCAAACGTTTTACGCTCGACGGCACTTATATTTCTACCATCTTTTTGCCTGGTGCTTTTGTGTGTAGGCCCGTGCTGCACAACGACAATCTGTTTGCGGGCGTGTGCTGGTCGCGGTTGCGGTATTTAAACCAAACGCCCAATTCTGGTTTTGTTACTATTTTAGATAAAAACGACCGCGTAGTTGCTAATCCAGGCGGCACAAAACCGGTTTATCAAAAAGATGAATTACAACTCATGGTTCAAGATAAATCGGTGGCGGGTATCATGATGCACTGCCACGACGTGTGCATTGACAACGACGAAAATATCTACGTATGCCAGTGGAACGCCAAACAAACATATCCCCTAAAATTGGAACGGGTTTAAACATGAAATCTTTATTGCAAGATTCACTCGTACTACCCAAGGCGGGCGGCATTGTTTTTGCGGGAAGTTCGAGTTTCTTTTTTTGGAAAAATATCAAACAAGACCTTGCCCCGCTGAATGTTATCAACCGTGGGTTTGGTGGCTCCACACTGCCCGAGGTGCTGTATTTTGCCAACCGAAGCATTATCAAATATAAACCCAACGCGGTGGTGATTTATTGCGAAAAATGACCTTTACAGCGCAAAACCAAAAACACCCGATCAAATGCGCGATGCTTACGTGGGTTTAGTAAAATTGCTCCGCGCACGCTTGCCAAAAGTTGAATTGTATTTTGTGTCGCTCAAACCATCGCCTTTACGCTGGAAACAATGGCATGAAGCCAGTGAGGCAAATCGTTTGATTGGGGCGTTTATCAAAACCCAAAAACGCCATCATTACGTGGACATTACGGGCGTAATGCTCAAGAATGGCAGGCCCGACGGTCGTATTTTTTTGGCCGATAGCCTCCACATGAACCCCGAAGGCTACCGCCGTTGGACGGAGTTTTTGAAACCTATTTTAATGAAAAAAAAAATTTAATGAACCTCAAAAAGTATATTTCTATGCCGAGTTTCTCGGCATTTTTTTTGGCTGTAGCACCACTCCTTACCAGTTCGTTGGCGGGTCAATGGATTCTAAAAAACGAGTCCCTCATTCAAAATTTTACATTTATTGACTGGGCTATGCTCACCATCTTGTGTACTTTTTTGGCAGCATTGGCCCTTGTACCACCTACTTTATTGGCTTTGTGTTTTGGTTATTTTTGGGGCTGGGGTGCCATCGCACCTTTACTATTGCTCAATGTAGCCGCCATTGGTCTGGTTTATGGCTTGTTTGGTTTTTTTGATGCGCGTCTTTTAATTGCCCATTTTCGTAAAAACCCACGCACAGCCGTTTTTTTTGAACGCATTCATCAAAACGAACTAAACTTTATATTTTTTACTAAACTATCACCTGTATTGCCTTTTGCACTCACCAATTTGTTATTTGCACTCTCAGGAATAAAGTTCAAAAATGTGCTTTTGGGCGGCTTTGTGGGCATGATTCCGCGCACTTTACTGGCCATTTGGGTAGGCAAAGAAGCCCGCGCAATCAAGATATTGCTCGAAAACCCCAACGAGTCCATTTGGAGTCGGGTAGTGCTTACGATTTTAGTGGCCCTTTCTGTTTGGGGACTTTTTCGGGTTTTTTCGCTACGCGCTTAGGCTACAAAGTATCTCCGCGCAGTGTTCTGAAGCGTTTTCTAGCTTCGGCTACATAAATGCTCCCCGCGTATTTTTCTAAAAGTTGTTGGTACAAAGTCATTGCTTTGGACTTGTCTTTCAACTGGTTTTGGTACAAGTCGGCGAGCATAAAAAGCGCGTCGTCGGCCAAAATATCTTGGGCATAGTTATCCACAATTAGCTGCAAGTTATCCACTGCTTTCTGGTTTTCGCCCATCTTGGCGTAGGTTTTGGCTTTGAGCCACAGTATTTCGTCAGATAGCGCGTGTCCTTTGTACTTAATCAACAATTTATCGAGCTGCGCCAAGGCTTCGTTGGTTTTGTTTTGATAAAGCAGCAAATCAACGGCGGCGTAGTCGCGCATGGCTTCTTCGGAGGTATCAAGGCCCGTGTTGTCTTGAATCAACAAACTAAGCCAGCCCGCATCGTTGGCAATTTCGCGGGTGGTGGCCATTTTCAAAATATCCAACATATCTTTTGAGAGCGCAAAGTCGCCTTTGTAGTAGTTCAATCGGGCGTTGCGGAGTTTGGCTTCGTAGCCAAGGGGCGTTTCTCGCTGCGATTTTTCGACTTGGGTATAGAGCAGCGTAGATTCCCAAGGTTCGTTTTTGAGCAAATAAATGTCGCCCAAATCCAGTTTGCATTTATCGATGAAGTCGCTTTCGGCACGGCCTATTTTTACGGCATTTTCCAAAACAACAATCGCCGTATCTTTTTCGCTCAAATAAAAAGCGTACAGATTGGCCAAACTCCGCATGGCTTCGAGTGTTTTGTTGTTTTCTCCGAGTTCATTGAGCAATTTTCTGTAATCATTAACCAACAGTCTGACTGAGATTTTCTCAATTGGGAAGGTATTTTTGACCTGTTCTTCGCGGGCGGCTATCACCATACGCCGCGCATATGGGTAAAGCTGACCTGTTGGATATTCTTTTATCAAATATTCAAAAACTTGCACTGCCGCGCCGTATTCTTTGTTTTGCAAGGCCAAATTCCCCAAATCAAATACCCGCATGCCATTGTATTTGAACCGGCGGTCGAGGGCTCGTTCTTGTATGAAGGCTTTGCCAAATTGTTTTTTTTGCGAAAAGAACCAAATGAGCATTTCGGCATAAAAAGGCTCGTTGGGCTGTCGTTGAATTTTTTCATACAAGATTTTTTCAAACTTTGCTTGGTCTTTTTCGTCGCGCAAAAAGTCTTGCAGATAATTTTGGATATCGTCTTTGTTCTGAATAGCCAGTCCAAGGCTCAATAATTCTTCAATCATGGGTTCGATTTTTCCAGTTGTGGCGTACAGACTGGCCAACTCCATTTTAAATAGCCCCTCGTTGCCTGCTACGGTACGACCTGTCGTCAAAGCATCAATGGCTGCTTCCAGATTTTCGACCTCTCTAAATTCATCTGAAAGCTCTTTGTAGCCATTTAGGTTTTGTGGTTTTATTTGAGCTATGGCTTCTTCATATTTTTTTTTTGCTTCTTGGGGTTTGGCTTGTACTTCCAGTAACCACCCGCTGTAAAGGGTGTACAGAAATCCAAATCGCTCTTCCGATTTGCTTTGCTTTCTAAAAAACTTTTCGGCTTCTTCCCAAGTCTTCAACCTAACTGTACAATTTACGTACCGCCGCAGGTAAACTTTATTGAAATCTTTCCGCAGTATTTTCTGATACAAACCCGTGGCTTTTTCACATTCTCCTTTTTGAAAATATACGTCAGCCAATTCGGCATCTGTCTGGGCATACACCGTTAGACTTGACACCAACACAACAATCGATGTAAACGAGTTGATTATCCACATTTTTTTTGCACCCATAATAAAGATAAATATTAATATTATTTAAAACTATAACTATCATTAGCACCGTGGACAAGTGGACAAGTAAAGTATTCACAAGTTATCCACTTTTTAAAAAAGTAGCTTGTGAATAACTACGGCACTTATCCACTAAAATGTCTTTTTTGTCCACAATCGAAAGTACTGTTTTTCAGTAACTTTACCAATTTATCAACAAAAAACGTTGGATTGTGGATTTTGTTATCAACGTTGTGGATAGCTTTTTTTCCACAGTACTTCGTGTTCAAAAAAGGCATTTAGGTAGTGGATAAAGTAGGTGATTATCCACAACAGCGTTGTCGATAAATAGTTTTCCACGTTCAGAAATAGTTTTCCACGTCATTTTCCACCGCTTATCCACACTTGACCTCACGCAACTACCAGTTATCCACATAATTATACACATTTTATCCTCACAAAAATGGTTTTCGTGAAAATGACGTTTCACGAGCTAAAATCTACCTGTCAAATTTTGATATTATGAATTATTTGCAAAAATTAGGCCATAAGGTTTGTGAAGTTATCCACTTTTTGTGTGAATTAGCCTTTATTTTGTGGATAAGTCTATAATGTAGCCACTTAGAGAAAAATTTTTCTTTACTTTAATGGGTTCAGGCACAAAAAACATGGGTTCGGCCAGGCGTTTGGACTTAAAATCACCCGCGTCCCATTGGTTGTTTTTATTTTTGTCCACAATTACACGAATAGAATAGATAGCGGGTTTTATGTAGTTAAATTGGAACAGATTTTGATTGTCCACCGATTTTACCACTTCAAATTTATCGTCAAGCAATTCGACAATAAAATGGTCTTTGGTGTTTTTTACTTCACCCTGAATCGTGCCGTAGTTCTCTTCGTCCATCACCAAAAATCGGTAGGTTTTTGCGGGAGTGGTGTCGTTTTCTATTGTAAAAAAAGTATTCTTGGGCAACACAATTTTTAGTTCTTTGGTAGCTTTGTAGGCTCTTTCAATGCGAAGTTCGGTGCGATTGTTTGCCCAATTAAAATCTTTAGGTTGCAATGTTTCAGCCTTTGTGCTGTCGCTTCGCATTTGTATTTGCTCCAAGCGGGCCTCGGCAATTGGCTTATTAAATAGTAGTTTAAGAACTATTTTGCCAGGCTCTATTTCCTGATTGTCTTCAGGTTTAATTTTGGTTTCAAAAAAATCTCGGTTTTGTTCGGCGTTTTTGGTGTTTACTTTACTTTCCCGAAATTTTATTTTTTGGGTATGTTCAAACACTGCCCCGAGCGAATCGCGCAGCGTGATTTTGACCAATGTAGTGTCTTTTTTATTTTTGGTATTAAAAAATTTTAGTTCGGTTGGGCTACTCTGAAAATAAGGGATAGAGTCGGTCAAAGTAGTGAATTTTACTTCGTGATTTACAAATCCTTTTTCATAAACAATGGTGTAATAAAATGCCCTTGGTTGCGTGTTTTTGACTTTTTGGGGGGCGCGATTGCTTAAAAACAAGGCCAATGAAAGGCCTGAGATTTGCGTAGAATCGTTTATCACGATAGAATCTGGTAAAAACGCAATTTTTTCAGCCTTCATATTGTAGGTCAAAGAGCGATTTTGGTCTTCGATAGCAATGAGCTGGTAAGAGTTTGGCTCAATGTTCTCAATCGAAAAATTTCCTGAACTGTCGGTGCGGGTAAAATAGGCAGGCTTCATTTTTTCGGGGTTGAGCGTATCCGAATTTTGATATAGCCCCACGAGTGTTTCCAAAGTTGGTTGGTTGGTTTTGAGATTGCGCACATTGCCGCGCACCAGCGCCGAGTCAATGCCCGCACCCGTGCTGAATACCAACCGCAAATTTTTTACGGGATTTTTCTCGCTAAAATCTTTTACGGCATCACCAAACGACAGCGAGTAGGTACGATTTTTTTTTAATGGTTTTTTGAAAACAAGGCGCAGCCCGTCGGACAATGGCTTAACATCATACTCACCCGCGTCGGGGGTGATGAGTAGTTTTTGTTGAAGACCTTCTAATGCCACGTATTCATCAAATTTCAGTTCGACGCTTTTTCCATCGTAATTGGTTTGCTTATTTTTGGGAATAGACATTATCAACTTTGGCGCAATAATATCTTTTTTTCCACCCGTGGGTGCTACTTGTTGGGAGCAGTTGTAAAACAATAAGGAAAAAATAGAAGCGATAAACGCCGAAATAAAAATGGATTGTTTTTTCATGCGTAGCTATTTCTTTTCAACAAAAATAGAAAAGGGGGCTGTCAATGCCCCCATATTTAACGTTTTTTATGTTTTTATTTATTTTTTATCTCCCCAAATAAATCAGCAACACCGAAATGTCGGAAGGGCTTACGCCGCTGATGCGCGAGGCTTGGCCAAGGGTTTGAGGCCGCAGCTTTTTGAGTTTTTGTCGGCCTTCAAAAGACAATGCCGAAACGCGGTCATAGTCGAAAGCACCCACTATTGCCAAATCTTCGAGCTTGGTCATTTTTTCAACCATCAGCCTTTCTTTCTCAATGTAGCTTTCATACTTTACGGTAATCACGGCTTGCTCAATAGATTCTTCGTCGAATGGTTGTAAGAATTCGTTAAATGCTTCACTCATTTCTTTTATTTGCTGCATCTCAATGTCAGGGCGTTTGAGAAGCTGTTGCAAGGGTTGTTTTTCGCGGAGCGTGGCCATTCCTTTGGATTCTAAATATCCATTTACGGCATCGGGCGTAACTTTTGCGGTGCGGAGTTCTTTAACAATTTGATTGGCGTTGCTTATTTTTTGCTGCACTCGTTCGAGCCTTGCAACATCTGCCAAACCAATATTGTAGCCTTTTTCGGTAAGTCTAATGTCGGCGTTGTCTTGCCGCAGTAGGGTTCGATATTCAGCGCGTGAAGTAAACATTCGGTAGGGTTCGTCGGTGCCTTTGTTCACAAGGTCGTCAATCAATACGCCAATGTAAGCCTCTGAGCGTTTTAGCACAAATGGGTCTTTTTGGTGGGCGTTTTGGTGGGCGTTAATTCCCGCCATGAGCCCCTGGCAGGCGGCTTCTTCATAGCCCGTGGTTCCGTTTATTTGTCCTGCAAAAAATAAATTCTGGATTAGGTGCGTTTCGAGCGTTAGTTTGAGCTGGGTAGGCGGAAAGTAGTCGTACTCAATGGCATAGCCAGGCCTAAACATTCGCGCATTTTCAAAGCCTGGAATGAGCCTAATTGCGCGGTGCTGAATATCTTCGGGCAGTGATGTCGAAAATCCATTGACGTAAACTTCAACCGTATCCCAGCCTTCTGGTTCGACAAAAATTTGGTGCCGGTCTTTGTCCGCAAAACGATTGATTTTATCTTCAACCGACGGGCAGTAGCGTGGCCCCAACCCTTTGATTCGACCCGTAAACATGGGTGATTTGTCAAATCCTGTTCGCAGCACTGCATGAACCTCCTCGTTGGTATAGGTTATCCAGCAACTACGCTGGCGGGTAAGTTTGGGGGTTTCAGTGTAAGAAAACTGCGAAGGGTTTTCGTCGCCTGGTTGCTCTTCCATGCGTGTAAAATCGAGCGATCGGCCATCTACGCGGGGGGGGGTGCCTGTTTTCATTCGGCCACTTTCAAGCCCCAATTCAATCAATTGTTCGGTCATTCCTGTGGTGGCCTTCTCGCCTACTCTGCCGCCGCCAAAGTTTTTTTCGCCAATATGAATCAAACCATTCAAGAAAGTACCGTTGGTTAAAACCACCGTTTTGCCCAAAATCTCTAATCCAAGGCTCGTTTTTATACCAATTGCCCGTCCATCTTTCACAACAATCTCGCGGGCGGTGTCTTGCCAGAAGTCCACATTTGGGGTTCTTTCGAGGGTCATTCGCCATTCTTCGGCAAATCTCATTCGGTCGCTTTGGCAGCGCGGACTCCACATGGCGGGCCCTTTTGAACGGTTCAACATTCTGAACTGAATCATGGTTTTGTCGCTCACTATGCCCGATTGTCCGCCTAAGGCATCTACTTCACGCACTATTTGTCCTTTGGCCACGCCCCCCATTGCGGGGTTGCAAGACATCTGAGCGATGGTGTGCATATTAGAGGTAATGAGCAAGGTTTTTGACCCCATATTGGCGGCGGCGGCAGCCGCTTCGCAGCCAGCGTGCCCTGCTCCTACTACGATTACGTCATATTTTGGAAACATTACGAATGCTTTTTGTTAAAAAATAAAATACTTGTTGTAATTAACATTGGTTAAATGTACTTCAAAATTTCAGTTTCCACGTGAAACATTTTTAAGGTTTCACGTGGAAACTGAAATTTTGAAACAGAACATGTCCATTACATATTTAATAGTCCGGTATAAAAGTCTTCTTTTTTGCGCATTTTCTCTTTCTCTTCTTCTTCTTTGTCAGCATACCCCACCAAGTGCAATAGGCCATGAACCAATACGCGCATCAGTTCTTCTTCAAAAGATTTGTGAAAAATTACGGCATTTTCACGAATTCGGTCAATGCTAACAAAAATATCACCCTCAATTTTTTTGTCAAACGCACCGTTATCGAAAGTGATAATGTCGGTATAAAAATCGTGATTAAGATACTGACGATTGATGCCCAGAAGATATTCATCAGAACAAAAAACGTAATTAAGTTGGTTCAATTTAAAGCCCTCGGCTTCGGCGGCGGCTGTGAGCCACGCTTTTATTGAGCGAGGCTGTTTGGGTTTGAAAGTTATATCTTCGCTAAAAAAATGAATCATTTTGTGGTTGATATTGAGCCGTGTGCTTTAGGATAAATGGCCCTGTAACTACTTGATATACAAAAAATTGAACAAAAAAGTAGGGTTAATGAAAAGCGAAGAAGTTCAGAACAACTGTTTCCAAGTGCCCTTCATGCGGTTGTATTTAAGGGTGCTGGGCAGGGCTTTCCACCAATACTTGCTAATTTCGACGGCAAAAGAGGGTTGCATATAGCAGTTTATGGCACAACCTTCGCAGGCAGGCAAGCGGCCCTCTAACGCAACGAGTTTTTGGACTTCTGCCGAATGATATAGCTCGTGCAGGTTGTTGTCAATCAAGAAATCTTTCAATCCCAAATGATAGCAAGGCAATATCAGTTTGTTTTCGGGAGATATGACAATGGTAGTACTTGCTGCGCGACAAACGGGTTTTTCGATGTGATTGCCGCCGTCTATGCGGAGTTGCACAAATCCGTCGTTTAAATATACGTTGCGTTGTTTGCCCCAGTAAGTCAGTTCGGCGAGTGCTTCTTTTGAGAGGTTACTACCCACGCTGTTGTATTCAAACACAGGATTTAGAATAAGTACCAAATTGTTGGGCAAACAGACCTCCTGCCAGAGTTGTTTTATTTGAGAAATATTTTTTTCAAACACGGTAAACAAAACGTCGGGGCGTTCGCCAAATGACTTACAAATGGCAATAGACTCCATTACTTTATCAAAACACTTCACCCCGCGCGATAGGTCATGTTCTTCGGGGACGGGCGAGTCGAGCGAGAAATGCAGCATGTCAATCAGCCCGCGAAATTTTTTGGCGTATTTTGGGTAAAGTAAGCCGTTGGAAGTAACGGTAGTGATAAACCCCAATCGTTTTGCTTCGCGCAGAAGTTGGTCCAATTGTTGGTGTAAAAGCGGCTCCCCGCCCGTAAAGTCAATAACTCTTACACCCAGTTTTTTTAAATCGCGCAGGTTTTGTTTGGCGTTTTCGAGCGTTACGTAAGGCGAGGGTTTTTCCCAAATATCGCAAAAGCTGCACGTCGCGTTGCAGCGATACGTAACGTAATAATTGCACAAAACAGGGTGAGAAACAAGACGCATGGCTGTTGGGGTTTATTGCAACATTCGCAACAAACTCGCCAGTTTGTCTTTGAGGTCTTTGCGATCTACGATAAAATCTAAAAAGCCGTGTTCTAATACAAATTCGGCACTTTGAAAGCCTTTGGGCAGATCTTTGCCAATGGTTTCGCGGATAACGCGCGGCCCCGCAAAACCAATCAAAGCACCAGGCTCGGCAATGTTGAAATCGCCCAGCATGGCAAATGAAGCCGTAACGCCGCCCGTGGTAGGGTCGGTTAGTAAAGAAATATAAGGAATCTGGGCTTCTGAAAGCAGCGCCAACTTGGCCGATGTTTTGGCCATTTGCATGAGCGAGTAGCCTGCCTCCATCATGCGTGCGCCGCCCGAGCGCGAAATCATTAAAAAAGGTATTTTGTGTTTTAGGGCATGGTCAATGGCGCGAGCTATCTTCTCTCCCACTACCGAACCCATTGAGCCGCCCACAAAGTTGAAATCCATGCACGACACTACTATTTCTAGGTCGTCCATTTGACCATAAGCACTCCGAACGGCATCGCTCAGGCCTGTTTTTTTGATGGTATCTCTAATTCGGTCGGGATATTTTTTAGTGTCTTCAAAGTGAAGCGGGTCGCCTGATGTCATGTTTGCGTCCAGTTCGGTGTATTGGTCGTTATCAAATAAAATGCTAAAATAGGCCTCCGAACCAACTTTCTCGTGGTAGTTGCACTTGACGCACGTAAAAGCATTGAGCTTGTGTTCGCGCGTGTGCATGATGTGCTTGCAGTTTAAACATTGGTACCAAAGCCCGTCGGGGGCTTCGCGTTTCATTTCGGTCGGCGTTTGAATCCCCCGTTCTTTTCGTGTAAACCAAGACATAGTTTCTTTTGTCGTTTCCCAAATTTGGCCTCAAAGATACTAAGAAATTGGTCGAAGCCTCAAAGAGTGAATTAATACTTGCGTTTGGCTGGGAGAAATCGCTCAATGGCGTAGCGGAGTGTGTGGCGGATATGCTCGTCTAAAAATTAGTCTAAAACCAATTCGCCGCGTTTGCCTACTTCGCGGAGTATGCAGCCGGCGGCTTAATAAATGAGTGCGTGGGGGTGTTTCAATAAAATATTGGCAAGCTGTAAGGTGTCGTTATTGTACGGTCTTTTGCCTTTTTTGAAAAAAACATGAAATCGCAATAGCCCGATCATGGTTGCTTTTGTGGTTTCGTTCGTTTTGTAATTGTTAAAGCATATTTTTAAACTACAATTTGCTCTTGTCCAGGTTTATTCGCAAAAATGCCTCCTCGGCGTAGTCAGGTTTTTCAAAAAGACGTATGTTTTGGCGTGCGTAGGCAGGTTTGATTAGTTCGGCTTCGGTATAACGGTTGTTGATGATGTCGTCAATCAAACGCTGCATAATGGTCGGGTCTTCCTGTGCTGGTTTTGTATCTTTAACGACAACTGGTTTTTGCGGAGCGGCAGGTATTTCGGGTTTTGACAAGCCGATGGCGTTGGTAGTTATGACAGGCCCAGAATTGGTTGGCGTGTCGAGAATTTTTTCTCTTTCTACCGTTTTTTCAATTGTGCCAACGGGTACCGAAGTGGGCGTTTCGGTAGATTTTCGTTTTGGGCTTTCGTAATTGAACGGCAAATGAGAATCTTCAAATCCTGCCGCAATGACCGTAACTTGGAGTTTATCTCCGAGCGAATCATCGAAAATAACCCCGACTTTACACATATCGGCCTCTTCTTCGCCGATCAAATCGCCGATGTAGCCCGTAATGGCTTCTTGTTCATCGAGCGTAGCTTGGTATTTTTCTTCTTGGCTTGATGCCAAGGTAATCAATATTTTTTTGGCTCCGCGAATGTCCCTGTTGTTTAGCAAAGGCGAGTTGAGTGCTTCTTCAATGGCCAACAGGGCGCGGTTGTCGCCGTCGGCAATGGCAGAACTCATCACAGATGTTCCAGCACCTTGCAGCACCCGTTCAACGTCTTTAAAGTCAGAATTGACGCTTCCGTGCACTGTAATGATTTCGGCGATACTTTTGACGGCACTTGTTAGCACGTTATCGGCGTGTTCGTAAGCACGCAAGATGGGTAGTTTGCCGTACAATTTGACCAGCTCATCGTTTAAAATAACCAGAACGGTGTCGCAGTGGTCTTTGAGCTTATTGATGCCTTCTATGGCTTGATTTTTCTTGATTTTGCCTTCGCTGCTGTACGGGGCAGTTACGACGCCCACCGTGAGCATTCCCGCTTCTTTGGCCAGTCGTGCTATAACTGGTGCTGCACCCGTACCTGTGCCACCGCCCATACCAGCCGTGATAAACACCATTTTGATGGGCGGCTGCATGATTTCTTTGATAAAATCTTGGCTCTGTTCGGCGGCCATCTCGCCCACGCTTGAGTCCATACCACCACCAAGTCCTTCCAAAAGAGCAGCACCAAGCTGAATTTTGTTCTCAACTGGACTCAGCATAAGTGCTTGACGATCAGTATTGCATACCACAAATTCAACATCTTTTATGCCTTTGCGGAACATGTGGTTTACGGCATTACTGCCTCCTCCTCCAACACCTATCACTCTGATGATGGGGGCGGTTAGGGTTTGCTTGCTTTTTTCCATTACGAATTCGTAATCGTGATTGAATATTTTGTTTTTTGCATCTACCATAATGCTGCGAAAATAAACAGATTAATACTTGTCTTGTTCTTTTAGGTCGTCGTTTAAAAAACTGCCTACTGTATTTTTAAGTGAATCAAAGCTAAACCAATTCTCCTTTTTTTGTTTTTCGGGTACAAGATTTTCTGACGAATGGGTGTTTGTGTCTTGTAAACCTGCCGAAAACACCATGCGTTCGTCTAAGGGTTTGATGTTGGCCCACACCAATCCTAGTGCGGTGGCGTAAGAGTTGTCGGTGAGTAAGTGGTCATAAAGTCCCGTTGTTTCCAAACCTTTGGGAACCCCAATTTGCACGTGCATTTTGGTAATTTCGCCAAAAATGCTAACTATTCCGTTTATTTTTGAAGTGCCACCCGTAAGTACAATACCCGCCCGTAGTTTTTGTTCATATCCTGATTTTTTGATTTCGGCATATACCAACGCTGCTATTTCGCGTAGGCGGGCTCTGGCAATTAATGCCACATTTTTGGCCATTACTTCTATCGGCGGAATACCATCGGCGGTGGGTACTACGAGCAACATATTCATGCTACATTCGGCGGGGTTGGTTTCGCTGAGGGTAATCTTGGCCTCTTCGGCACTATCGGTGGTGAGGTGGCAGCCTTCGCTGATGTCGTCGGTGATGAGATTGCCTCCGTAGGGCAAAATGGCCAAGTGGCGCAGCAAACCGTCGTAATAAATAGCCACGTCGGTAGTACCCGCACCGATATCTACTATGGCTACCCCGAGGCGTTTGTGGTTATTGTCCAAAACAGCCATCCCAGATGCCAACGGCGAAACAACTATGATATCGTCTTTCAACAATGAATTTGCCTCGCGCAGCGATTGTTGGATTTGTTTTAAGGCGGTTTTTCTTGCCGAAATGACTTTAAAGTCGCCACTCAATCTGAGTCCAATATGTCCTACGGGGTCGTAGATATGGTATTCGTCGCCTACGCCAAATTGCAGTGGCAACAAGTGGACGATTTGGGTATTTTCTGACGAAGCAGTTTGGTAAACATCGCAAAACAACTGCTTTACGTCTTCGTCGCGGACTTCGTTTCCGGGCGATTTACAGGTAATACTACCCCTTTCAGATTTGGCTTCTACCAGTACTCCCCCTACGTTTACGTTGGCCAAGAGTTTTTCGAGGTCGTTGTAGCTTATAGACGCGCGCGCCGTAGCTTCATTTACAGCCAATGCAATGGCTTCTTTGGTTTTGGTTAGATTCCGAATGCTTCCTTTGTTTACACCTTGGTTGGGCGCTTTGCCAATACCCAGTATCTCAAGGCTATGGGTGTTGTTGCGGGTTACCTGGCGGGCCACCACGGCAGCCACCTTGCTGGTACCTATGTCCACGCCAAGAATAAAAGATGTAGGTGTTACTGCCATTTTAAGTAAGGAGTTTATAAAAAATTTGGAATAATATTTTAGACAGTGTAGCGCAGTAAAGAGTACAAATTAGCATTAAATATCTAAGTTTTTCACTAAAACAGGCTGGAATTTTAATTCACAGACAATCTGATTTTTGAATTTAACACTCACTCGTTTATAGCGTTCCCAGTTTTTTAGTGGCAATATTGTATTGTAAAATATACTCAACTTTTTAAGTTTTTTGTCAATATTATCGGGCAAGCCAAACTCAATTTGATATTGCCCAACCAGCGGTTGTATGGTTATTTCACCATCGGCAAGTACGGTTAATTCGGTCAGTTGTGCTTTCCATAATGGGTCTTTTTGGATTATTTTTAGCAGCTCGACGAGTCTTTGGCCATTCTCAGAGTGCAAATTCTTTTTTGGATTTTTGAAAAAATCGCCAGAAACCAAAATCACCCGCGCCGCAAAACGGCTCGATAGCGGCACTAACTCGCCCGTTTCGGTCAAGTAGCCGCCTTGGCTTGCAGTCAGTAGCTGGTTTTCTCCCGAATAGCCAACCAAACGCCCGATAGGTTTCTGTTGTTCGATAATTACCACCAAATGTCCAAATAAATCGCGGTATGCTTGACATTTTTTTATCAAACGGTTTTTTAATACGCGGGTTTCGATGGTTTGGAGGTTTATTTTTTCAAACAAGATGTCTTCTATTTGGTCTGTGTTGTTGTTATTGACCAAATTTTTGATGTCGTCTTCCGTAAAAAAAGGGTATTCGGCTTGCTCGTCGAGCTGTATTACGATGCCTTGGCAGCGTTTGTTTTTTTGCTGTATTATCACAAACCCCAGCAAAGTCAACGCGGCCACGCCGCCAATGGTCCGCCAAATCCAGCGTTTCATATCAGTATTTGTTTTATGGGTTCGATATACTGGTCAATGTCGCCTGCCCCAATGGTAACAACTACATCGGTGGGGCTATTTTTTACTACTTCCAATAGTTCAGATTTCAAACATTGCACTTTGGTACAAGTTACTTGGTCAAAAATCAAATCGGAGGTTACGCCCGCCATTGGTAGCTCGCGGGCGGGATAAATGTCCAGCAAAATCAGGTGGTCGGCAATGGACAAACTTTTGGCAAATTCAACGGCGAAGTCGCGCGTGCGGCTGAATAAATGCGGCTGAAAAATAGCCGTTAGATGCCGATTGGGGTACAAAGCCTTTACCGACCGCAAAAATGCTTCTACTTCGGCAGGGTGGTGGGCGTAGTCGTCAATTAACACTTTTTGGTCGGTTTTGAGGCAATACTCAAATCGTCGTTTTACGCCACCAAACGTTTGTAGGCCATTTTTTATTTGTACTGCCGACAGTCCCACGGCGAGTCCCACGGCGGCGGCGGCTACGGCATTTTCAACATTATGAAAACCCGGTACTTGCATCGAAATGTCGGATATAATACCAGCCGGATAAACGATATCAAAAACAAAGCAGGCATCTTCTACGCGCACATTTTGGGCGCGGTATGCGCCCGAGTCGAGGGCATACTCGCTCACTTGGGCGGTGGTTTGGTGGGCCAGTTGCAGTCCTTGCCGCATAAAAAGATGCCCATTGGGGTTGATTTGTGCCACAAATGCCGCAAACGATTCGAGCATTGCGCCGTGGTCGCCGTAGATGTCGAGATGGTCGGCATCGGTTGAGGTTACGATGGCTATTTGCGGAAAAAGCGTTAAAAACGAACGGTCAAATTCATCGGCTTCTACCACGCAAAAAACTTTACGGAGGTCGTCGTCGGGGGCATTGATGAGCAAATTTGTTCCATAATTCTGGGTAATTCCGCCCAAAAATGCGGCGCAGTTTAAGCCCGAATGGCGCAGTAAATGTGCCAACATAGAAGAGGTGGTGGTTTTGCCGTGCGTGCCAGCCACTGCCAGCGTAAACATTCCGCCTGCCAAAAGTCCCAATACTTGCGCGCGTTTTTTTAGTACAAACCCATTGTCTTTGAGGAAGTTATAGGTAATGTGGCTTTTGGGAATAGCGGGCGTAAAAATGACCAATGTTTGGGCTTTGTTTTCTCTAAAAAGCGCGGGTATTTGGTTGATATCGTCGTCAAAATGCACCCAAATGCCTTCTTCTTGCAGCTTTTTGGTGAGTGCGGTGGGCGTGCGGTCGTAGCCAGCTACCGCAAAGCCATTTGCGGCAAACCAGCGGGCCAGCGCGCTCATGCCAATGCCGCCAATTCCCAAGAAATATATGTATTTGAAATCGGTCAGTTTCATAGTTTTAAGACTTCTGCCGCTATTTCTTGGGCGGCGTAGGGTTTGGCTAATTTTTGAATATTGGTGCTTAATTCTTGTTGTTTTTTCGGGTCGTTCAGTAGCTGCAAAGCTGTTTGTACGAGTTCTGCTTTGGCGTAGGCATCTTTCACCAGCAGGGCGGCGTTTTGTTCTACCAAGCTCATGGCGTTTTTGGTTTGGTGGTCTTCGGAGGCAAACGGAAACGGAACTAAAATACAGGGTTTGGCCACCAAGCACAGTTCTGATACCGATAAAGCCCCCGCCCGCGACACCACCACATCGGCGGCGGCATAAGCCAAATCCATTTCGTATATAAAATCAAATGTCTTTGCGTGCGGCTTTTCGAGGGCTTCTACGGCGACTTTGGCTTTTTCGGCATAGGGTTTTCCTGTCTGCCACAATACTTGATAGCCCCGCTCAACGAATGTTTTTAGCCCCGCCTCAATACTCTCATTGATGGTTTTGGCACCTAAGCTCCCCCCTATCACCAGCAGTGTTTGGCGGTGAGAGGATAACCCAAAATGCGCAAGTGCTTTTGGGCGTTTGTGAGCAGTATCCACAATATCTTTCCGAACAGGGTTACCCGTCAGTTGGAGTTTATTGATTGGAAAAAACGCTTCCATGTTTGGGTAAGCCACGCAAATTTTCTTAGCGCGTTTGGCCAGTAGTTTGTTGGTAATGCCCGCATACGAATTTTGCTCTTGAATCAACGTTGGTACGCCCAGCAGCGAGGCTACCATGAGCAAGGGGCCGCTTGCAAATCCGCCTACTCCTACGGCGGCATCGGGTTTAAAATATTTGATGATGCTGCGGGCTTTGAGCAAACTCTTCATCAACTTGAAAGGAAAGGCCAGATTGGCCGCCGAAAACGCGCGCTCAATGCCCACGATGGGCAGTAGCACAATATCATAACCTGCTTTGGGGACTTTTTCGGCTTCCATCTTACCCGCTGCACCCACAAACAAAATTTCGGTGGCGGGGTCAATCGCTTTGAGGGCGTTGGCAATGGCAATAGCAGGGTAGATATGCCCACCCGTGCCGCCGCCGCTAATGATGATACGTTTGGCCATGTTTTTTAGATATTGCTTTCAATGGTTTCGCCTCGGCTTACACTCAGTACAACTCCGAGCGAAATACAGGTAAACAAAATAGAAGTGCCGCCCATGCTCAATAGTGGGAGCGGTTGGCCCGTAACGGGTATTAGTCCCACGGCCACAGACATATTGGTAAATGCTTGAATGACAATACTTAACGTAAGCCCTGCTGATAAAAGACTACCAAAGGATCGGGTAGTTAAATTGATGTTTTTGATACCTCGAATGAGCAAAACGGTGTATAAAAGCAATACAAAAACTCCGCCAATTAGGCCATATTCTTCAATAATAATGGCATAAATAAAATCGGAATAGGCTTGTGTGAGGTAGTTGCGTTGGTGGCTGCTGCCAGGGCCTTTGCCTATGGTGCCGCCATTGGCTATTGCAATGAGTCCTTGGCGTGCTTGGGGTTCGTCGTTTTCCCAAAAGCGTTCAACGCGTGCTATGGCGGTTTCGAGGCGTTGGCCAAAAACCAACCCCAAGCCGCCCGATACTCCAATAAATAGCATCATCACAAACAAATACTTGGCAGGAACTCGCCCAATAAACAACATTATGCAGCAAGTTGTACCCAGCAATAGCGCGGTAGAAGTGCTGCTTAAAGCGGTGCAGAAGCAAATAATGCCCACCCACGCAACCATTTTTAAGAATATTTCCCAAGTGTAGGTTACCCGCTGACGATTGGCGAGCATGGCCGCCAAGTTGGCAATCAAGGCCATGCGGGCAAAATCGGAAGGCTGAAACGTAAGGCCAGTACCAGGAATGGCCAACCACCGGGTAGCCCCGTTGATGGTAACGCCGGCTACCCTTACCAAAATGAGCAACGGAACACACAAAAAAAGAGCTACCCGCGATATTCGCACGAAGTAGTTATAATTGACCCGATGCACCAACCACATCACCAGCAGCCCAGCGGCCAGATAGAGGGTGTGTTTGAGCAACAATATTTCTGGATAGCCTCCACCCCGTTGATAGGCCAGCGTGCCAGTTGCACTATAAACCACCAATATGCTACCCAGCGATAGTAAAATTACGGTGATCCAAATAATAATGTCGCCTTTCAAGTTGCGGCGTAGCCACTCTTTTAGGTTTCCCCAATTATACCAGGGACTTTGATTAGGCAAAGTAGCGTTGGTAGCATTTGTTTGGTCGGTGCTCATCGTTTTTTAGGGTTAAGATAGTGCTAAAACGGCGGCTTTGAATTGATTGCCACGGTCTTCGTAATTCTTGAACAAATCGAAACTGGCACAAGCAGGCGATAAAAGCACTGCATCGCCCAACTGACTCAATGCCCGCGCTTGCGCAATGGCATCTTTGACAGTATGCGTTTCGACGATAACTGGAACGATGGGGGTAAAGAAAGAAAGAAGTTTACTATTGTCTTTGCCCAAACAAACAAGGGATTTTACTTTTTGCCGAACAAGTGCTTGGATTTGGGTGTAGTCATTGCCCTTGTCCACGCCGCCAGCTATCCAGATGATGGGGCAATCGAAGCTCCCCAGTGCATAAAACACCGAGTCCACGTTGGTTGCCTTTGAATCATTGACATACTGCACACCGTCAATGGTTTTGACAAGCTCCAAGCGATGCGCTGCATTCTGGAAAGTCAATAAACCAGTGCGAATCTGCTCGTTTGTGAGCCCTGCCGCTTGAGCCGCCAACACCGCCGATAGCGTGTTGATGACATTGTGCGCGCCTTTGATGGGCAATTCATCAGCTTCGAGGTCAAAAGTAGCATGATGACTTTTAGCGTGCAAGATTCCGTTCAAAAAAAATCCACCTTTTTCGCAATTATTTTCGAGCGAAATAGGTAAGTAATTGACGTTGAAATGCTTATAAGCTAACTCTTTTTGAATGGCTGGATTATCGGCAAAATAAATAAAATCGTCGGTTGGCCCCATGTTTTGTAGAAGCCGAAATTTGGAATTGACGTAGTTTTGAAAATCGTAATTGTAGCGGTCGAGGTGGTCGGGGGTGATATTGAGCAAAACGCCCACTTCGGCCTTGAAGTGGTACATGTTATCTAATTGAAAACTACTGACCTCCAGCACAAACCAATCGAAGGTATCTTCAATGACTTGTTTGGCAAAACTTTCGCCGATGTTGCCCCCCAAACCCACCTTTAGCCCTGCCGATTTGAGCAAATGATAAATCAGCAGCGTAGTGGTGGTTTTGCCGTTACTGCCCGTGATGGCTATTTTTTTTGCTGTGGTATAACGCGCCGCAAATTCAATTTCGGAGATAACAGGGGTGTTTTGGGTGTATAATTTTTGAACCAGCGGCGTGTCGTCGGCAATTCCTGGGCTTTTTATAACCTCCGTTGCGTTCAAAATGTGCGCTTCGGTATGTTGGCCTTCTTCAAAATTGATGCCGTGGTTGAGGAGCGTTTGGCGGTAGTCGTGGCGCAGAAGGCCTTTGTCAGACAAAAACACGTTGTAGCCCTTAGCTTGAGCCAGAAGTGCGGCTCCAACGCCACTCTCGCCGCCACCCAGTATTGCTATTTTTGGAGAAGACATTTTCTTAAAAATAATTTAAAAATTCATGATTGGGCATAAAATGTTCAAGAACAATGCCGTCAAAATAAAAAAAAGAGAAAGCCAAAACGACTTTCTCTTTTGTGTCAGCGCGAAGACATGATTTTATATCTTTTTAACTTTGTCTGCGTTCAATCCTTTTTTGCCGTCGATTACCTCATATTCCACGCGGTCATGTTCTCGAATTACCGTTCCTCCCAGACCGGTAACGTGTACAAAAATTTCTTTCTGCGACTCATCGTCCACAATAAATCCAAATCCTTTGGCTTCATTGAAAAACTTTACAATTCCAGTTTGCATTTTACCACAAAAATTAAAAAATGAAAAATTTGTTATTTACACCCAAAAATGAGTGGTTTTAGGCATTAAAACAATTTTTTTTCGTTAAAATTTAAACAAATATGTCAAATTGTTGGTTTCAATGAAAAAAGCAGCGATTTTTTTGATAAAATATTGATTTGTATTGGTTTATAACTTATATTCGCCCCAGTCTATTATTGGTTTGCTTATGAATCGGTTCCGCTACTTTATTGAAAATCAGTTTTTTGGAGTTTGCGCCCGTTCTGGTGAGGTCTTCAATATTTCTGCCAGCAGCATTCGGCTTTATTTTATATACGCTACTTTTTTTGCGTTTGGCTCGCCCATTATTATTTATTTAATCATGGCGTTTTGGCTCGAGATAGGCAAGCACTTGCGCCGCCACAACAACCCCACAGTTTGGGAATTGTAATTGTCAAAACAAACGCCTCACTCCTGCCCTGTTGCTCGAAGTTTACTTTTTAAAAATGCTTTCACAACTTCCAACCCTTTGTGAAAATTGCGGTTGTTTGGCACAATCAAATCGGCATCTACTTTTGAAGGTTTGATGTATTGCTCGTAAGTCGGGAAAACGTGGTTTTCCCAGCGGTACAGCACGTCGGTAAGGTCATATCCGCGCTCTACTTGGTCGCGAATAATGCGCCGCTTGAGTTTGATGTGTTCTTTGGCATCAATAAATATCTTTAAGTCGAGCAAGTCGGCGATTTCTTTGAAGTGAAAAACCAAAATACCTTCTACGACAATAATGGGGCGCGGCTCAAATTTGAGCATTTTTGGCATTATATTGGGGTTATTGAAGGTGTATTCGCGTTGTTCTACGGCGCGACCTTCGCGCAAGTCTAATATATGGCGGGCGTAAGTTTTGTGGTCGATGGCCTGAGGCAAGTCAAAATTATGCACGCCATTTTCGTCCACGGGTACTTCGTGTCGGGCGCGGTAGTAATGATCTTGCGAGATTAGGCAAATTTCGTCTTCGGCAAAAGCACCCATCAAACTATTGAGAAAAAATGTTTTGCCCGATGCGCTTCCGCCCGTAATGCCAACGATGTAAGGTTTGTTCATGCTTGCAAAGATAGTAAGGTTTGTGATTTGGCAGCAAAAATCAATAATTATCGAACGATGGCCAATTTGCCCGCCAGTGATTCGTTCCCCTGTGGGTCGGTTATCAGTACCAAATATACGCCCGTTTGGGCGCGTTGGCCTTGGTAGTTGTGCAAATTCCAGGAGGCGGTGCCACCTTGGGCGCGGGTTTCGTGAACGAGCCGCCCCGATAGGTCAGTAATTTTTACGACGGCGTTGTCGGTTATACCGCTAAACCCCACCAATCCGTCGAAATCTGGCCGTACGGGGTTGGGAAAAATCAAAATTTTCGAGAGTTGGTTTTCGGGCTCGTTGGCCAGACCTCCGTACGACACGATGCCCTTGTTGGTCAGAAAAAAAACTTCGCCGCTTCGTGGCTCAATGGCTATGTCTAAAATTGTATTGCTGGGCAAGAGGCTGCGGTCGGCAGTAAAACGCTCCAATAGTTCGGAGGCATCGGCCGAGAAGCGAAACACCCCGTCGGCTGTAGCGAGCCATTTTCGGTTGCCGCCGTCCACGGCTACGTTGGTTACGGCCTCGTTGCTAAAAAGGCGGCGGCGTTCAAAAATGGGCAAAAAAGCGTTGAAATTGGCGGAAAAAGCAGCGGCAGGGTTGTCAAAAACGGCCACGCCACGGTTGGTGGCTACCCAAATGGCACCTTCGCGGTCTTTGGCAAAATCATTGATGTCAAAATCGGGCAAACCTCCCGCGCCTTGCGTGGTGTTGAGAAGGCGTACGCGGTTGGTTTTGTCATCGAAAACTACCAAGCCGCCACCTTCTGAGGCATTGACAATGAGCCATTTAAAGCCGTTTTCGTCCACCAAAATATTGTTAAATTGGCGGCGTGGTAACGAAAAAGATTGCCAGTTGCCCGCCCGATTTCGCACAAAAAGAGCGTTGGCGCACACCCATAGGTTGCCGTCGCGGTCGAAGGTCATTGCGCTGACGTTGGCGGGGCTGTTGGGTAGTCGTTCAAAAATTCCGTTGGTATTTTCAACAAAAACGCCCTCGGTGGTGCCCAAGTAGCGCTGCGGTGTTGTGGGGCTCGAAGCTGCCGCCACAACACCGCGCAAGGCACTACTATTTTGCCATTGTTGGTTGCTAAATCGGTCAAAACCAGCTTGGTTTGCACTGCTGGGTAGAGCCAACAGCACGCCATCGAATGCGGCCAAACGCTGGTAGTTGTCAAACTGCGGCCCAGCGGGCGTGGTGGTTGTAAAGTTGCCGTTTTGAAGGCGCAGCAGGCCATTTTGGGAGGTCGTTATCCACAGATTGCCGTTGTCGTCGGCGGTTATTTGGGTAGGGCTGCTAAGTTGTGGGTCGGTAAAAATTTCCCCATTTGCGCGTTGAATTTTGCCCGTTTCGCCCACCGCCAGTTGCCCAGCTACTACGTCTAAACTCGTTATGTTGCTGTTGGTCTGTAAAAAACGCTCCCAACGCCCGCGCTCGTAGCGCCACACTTGCCTGTTTTCGGACGCAAAAAGCTGGTTGTTGAAAGCGACCAAATGACCAAACGAGCTACTGGAAGGCAGCGCAACGGTGCGCCAGTTGCCAAAAAATTGCAAATTAGTGTTGGCCGAAAATCGCGCCGCCCTTACGCCAGTAGCCGTGAGGGCATAAATCGAATCGTGGGAAAAGGCTACCTTCAAAACGCCCAGCGCGTCGCCGTTGGGGCCAATATTGCGGTAGGTTTCTTTGATTTCGGTGCGTGCCAAGTCGAGTAGTGCAATGCCAAAATTTCCTACCAAAAATGCGTTTTGGTCGCGTACTATTATTTGATTGATGCGTTTACTACCCAGTATTTGGGTCGAATTTTTGACAATCGGCAGGTTTTGGACTTCTGCGGGCTGTTTTTTGTCGTCTATTTTCAATAAGTCCACGTTGCCACTTTCGTATCCCAATACAAGCGTTTGGGCCATTGCCGAAAAAGCCATTGAAGTTATGCCTGTTTCAGATAAGCCATTTTTTTTGGAGATAATAACTACCTGATTGTCAGTAGTATTTATGTAAAATAAGCCGTTCTTGGAAGCGGCATAAACGTTTGACCCTACTACGGCCAGCCCATTCAAGGAGCGGTAGCTAAAATGCGTTTGCCAAGTACTCAGGGGCGTTTGAGCTTGGATATTGCAAAAAATACCAATAAAAAAAAACGACACTAATTGAATCAACCTCGGCCATATCGGGGGCTTTGTGGCGTAAGTAGGCGGGGTGTTTTGTTCTAAAAACAGCATTTAGGGCGTTTGTTGTGCATGGGCAAATGTATTCAAAAACATTCACCAAAAGAAAGCCTTATTTTTTGGGCAATGCGAAAAGTTGGCTACAAGTTAATAAAAAATGGCAAGCGCAGTTGCCAAAGTGGGGCTACTGAGAAAGTGACACTAACTTTGTAGCCTTGGAATTCTTCTATACATTTGTGCCAACATAGCCATTCGTGATTTTTTGTGAACCCACGTGTTAGCAAAACGCCTCTTTTTCAGATAAACAATGACGCAACCGCTCAAAATTTATAACTCGCTCAGTCGCCAAAAAGAAACTTTTGAACCCCTCGCCGCCCCGCACGTGGGTTTGTACGTGTGCGGGCCTACGGTTTACAATTATGTTCACCTTGGTAATGTCCGCACATTTTTAACGTTTGATACACTTTTTCGGTATTTAACGCACATTGGCTACAAAGTGCGCTACGTGCGCAACATCACCGACGTAGGCCATTTGGTAGGAGATGGCGATGAGGGCGAAGACAAGATTGGGCGGATGGCCAAACTCGAAAAAATTGAACCCATGGAAATTGTGCAACGCTACACCAACGATTTTCACGACGTTCTGAAACAGTTTAATCTGCTGCCGCCCAGCATTGAACCCACCGCCACGGGGCATTTAATTGAGCAAATCGAGGCCGTTCAGAGCTTGATTCAAAAAGGGTTGGCTTACGAGTCAAATGGGTCGGTTTATTTTGATATTGACCAATATAACAGAAATGGCAACGACTATGGTAGGCTGTCGGGGCGGGTGCTTGAAGACCTCTTGACCGAAACCCGCCAACTTGAAGGTACTGCCGAAAAGCGTAACCCGCTCGACTTTGCCATCTGGAAAAATGCCGCACCCGAACACCTTATGCAATGGGACAGCCCCTGGGGACGCGGATTTCCTGGTTGGCACTTGGAATGTACTTGCATGAGTACCAAATACTTAGGAAAACAGTTTGATATTCATGGTGGAGGTATGGACTTGAAGTTTCCGCACCACGAGTGCGAAATAGCGCAGGGAACGGGCCTAAACGGCACTGCCCCCGTGCGCTACTGGATGCACTCAAATATGCTGACCGTACACGGCCAAAAAATGTCTAAATCGCTGGGCAATTCGTTTTTGCCCAACGAGTTGTTTGCGGGCAGCCACCCGCTTTTAGACCAAGCCTACAGCCCCATGACGGTGCGCTTTTTTATGTTGCAGTCGCAGTACCGCAGTACGCTTGATTTCTCGAACGACGCGCTCAAAGGGGCACAAAAAGCCTACAAAAGACTGACAAATGGCCTCAGAGCCATCAAACAAATGCCGTACATTCCTGCCGAAATATCGGAAGAAACCAACGAAGCGGGCCTAAAAGTATCAACGCCAGGCGTGCAGGTAGATGTTAAAAAAGTAGCCGATATTGAAAAGTCAATAGCGGCTTTTTATGATGCCATGAACGACGACATTAACACAGCGGTGGCCGTGGCGCAGTTGTTCAATTTGCTCAAATACATCAATATGCTTTACCTCAATCAGCTTACGCCAGCGGCTTTGGGTGAAGCCAGTTTTGGTATGTTGCAAGAAAAATACGTACTTTTTTTTGAACAAATACTAGGATTAAAAGAAGAAAAAACCGTGGGAGAGGCGGTTTTGAACGGAATGTTGTCGCTCTATCGCGAATACAAAGCTGCCCAAGCATACGATAAAGTGGATGAAATAAGAACCTATTTGAAGGCGCAAGGTTTGGTAATTCGGGACATGAAACACCAAATTGACTGGGCTTATGAGGAGTGATGAGTTGGGGGCTAATCCAAAAGTCGTTCTTCCCCCTTATTTGGGAATAAATTAAACGCTTGCTTTTTTGGAAGGACGACTCGTTACAAGCCAATTCTTTCAGCTACCAAATAGTCGGCTTGCTTGACCGTGTTTTGTTTTACCATCATTTCGCCAATAAAGCCCGCCAAAAAAAGCTGAACCCCAATGATAATGGCCACCAAAGCCAAGAAAAACAGCGGGTTGTCTGTAACGTTACGAAACTTCTCGCCCGAAAAAATAAGGTAAACTTTCTGCGAAATTAAATAAAGTGTCATGAGCGTTCCGGCCATGAACGATAGCGTACCGAAGGCTCCAAAAAAGTGCATGGGGGCTTTGCTAAAACGGTGTACGAAGGTAATAGAAAGCAAATCTAAAAAGCCGTTCAAAAAACGCTCTAAGCCAAACTTGGTGCTGCCGTATTTGCGGGCGCGGTGTTGCACCACTTTCTCGCCAATTTTCCGAAATCCGTTCCATTTGGCTACCACAGGAATATAGCGGTGCATTTCTCCGTACAACGTAATATTCTTAACCACCCGTTGCTTGTAGGCTTTCAAGCCGCAGTTAAAATCATGCAACTGAACCCCCGATATGCGGCGCGTGGCGGCATTGAAGAGTTTGGTAGGCAGCGTTTTACTGATTGGGTCGTAGCGTTTTTGTTTCCAGCCCGACACCAAGTCGTAGCCGTCTTCTTGAATCATGCGGTAGAGTTCAGGAATCTCGTCGGGGCTGTCTTGCAGGTCGGCATCCATGGTAATGACCACGCCGCCGCGCACAGCCTGAAACGCCGTTTGAAGGGCGGCGGTTTTGCCGTAGTTGCGGTTGAACCTAACACCTTTGATGGCTGAATTGGCCACCGATAGTTTCTGAATTACCAACCAAGAATCGTCGGTGCTACCGTCGTCTATGAGCAAAATTTCGTAGCTAAAACGCTGTTCGTCCATCACGCGCTCAATCCAAGCGGTGAGCTCTGGGAGCGACTCTTGTTCGTTAAAAAGTGGTATAACTACCGATATATCAAGGGTTTCGCCAGGCATAGCGTCTAAAATCAGTTGCGTATCGCGCAGCAAAGTTACAAATTCTTTCGGGGAGTTGCTCATGGGTTTTTTTGCAAAAAAAGATGTTCTACGACGCTCTGCCCAATAAACGTGCCAAAAGGATATATTATTTTCAAAGCCCGCGCGAAGCGTTTATTTTTTTTTGCCAACGTTTCAATTTTCTTTTATTGGGTTTTTGCTCTTTTTGGCGCTCGCGCTCGTCATCTTCTTCGCGGCGTTGTTGCATGGTTTCGGTGCGGTCAAGTTCTTCAGATTCGGCAAAAGCCTTCCAATCAAATTTTTCGTCGAAGGGGTCGAGGGCTTTTTGGGGGTCAAAAACGCGGACATCGGCGGCCAGCGCGCGGTAGGGCGCATAGTTGGGGGTGGTTGTAAAAAAATCGGACAAATCGGTGGCAGTAGCGTCGTAGTGGTTGAGGTAGGGTATTTGCAAAATGTCCCAAAAAGTCTTGAAAACACTACCAAAACTATTATGGACGTGGCTCACGTAGTTTTTTTTGACCCAAGGCGAAACCACCAGCAATGGGCTGCGGTGCGCGTCCACGTGGTCGGTGCCTCCCTGCGGGTCGTCTTCCAAGATCACAATGAGCATATTTTTCCAGTAGGGCGTGCGGCTCAAAAACGCGACGGTGCGGCCCAAGGCAAGGTCGTTGTCGGCCATATAGCTTTCGGTAAAAGCAAAACCCGCTTTGGGGCGTTCGCTGCTGCCGTGGTCGTTGGGTAGCATAAGCGTAACGAGTGGTGGCAAGCCGCCCGCGCCCCAACGCTGGTTAAATTCTTTCATGAACACATCGGCCCTAAACTGGTCAGGAACGGCCATATTATAGGTAGGGAAAGCCTTTGAAGATTTATCAAAAAGTGGCGCGGGTAGCGGATAATTGACCGTGTAAAGCTCGCCGATGTATTTCATGGTGCTGTCGGAGTAGGCGGCGGCCATTTCTACGCCGAAGCCAAAATTGAAAAAGTCTTTTTTGTGGCGTTCGAGGTGTTCCCACATGGAGCCAGCTTCGTTGTAGTCTTCGGGATAAATACTGCCTGCCGAGCCATAAAAAGCCAGATTCCCGGGAGCTTGTGAGGTGTCTATCAAGTTGCGTTTGCCACCGTAGGCGGCAGCCGTGCTGGTTTCGCACCACTCGTTTGGATAGGTATTGACCATCCAACGGTGGCCATCTGCCGACACGTCGGCATCGCAATAAAAATTGTCGGACATCGCAAACTGGCGCGCCAGTGCCAAGTGGTTGGGCATTACGTCGGCATTCTCTACTTTACTGGTTTTTTTGCGGTTCGCAAAAGTGGCTCCCGCACCGTAGCGAGCCAGTGCCGCTTCGCCTTTTCCATTTGGGTTTTGGCCAAAAATCTCGTCGTAGGTGCGGTTTTCTTTGGAAATAAAAACAATGTGTTTTAGGTCGGGTTTGGTGGCTTTTTGGGCAGCAGGTGGTTCAAATTTAAAATTATTCTCTACTACTTGCTGCGTTAGTTTGGGCAATTCTGCGTCGGCAGGAATATCAATAACCGACACCGTGCCTTTCATTAAACTACCAATGTAGCTGCCTTCGGCCCCAAGTTTAAACGTACTGCCGCCGTTTGGGCCGCTGCCGTAGCCTTTGGCGTTGGCTACGATGAGCTTTCGGCCATCGTTGCTTACTTTGAGCTTCGATGGAAACCAGCCCGTGGGCAAATGCCCCAACAATTTTAAGGTTGGAATATCAATGACGGCCACCGCATTAATGCCTGATTCGGCCACGTAGAGCCGCTTTTGGTCGGGCGAAATGGCCACCCCAAACGGAATAACGCCGCGCAACTTACCGAGGCGTGGGTCGGGTTGGAGGGCAATAGTGGCAACGACCGTGTCTTTTTTGATGTCAATTGCCGAAATGCAATCGTTGTTACCGTTGCTCACAAAAACGTATTGGTCGGTGGCCACCAGCGAGTTTGGACTGCTACCGCCCACCGCCGGAAAATCTTCGACTATCTGCCCGACCAAAAATCCTGTTTTGATTTTGCTGGCTACCTGCCAGCCATTTCCCTTGCTGTTTTTTGAGTAACTCCACACCGAAAACGCCTCGGGCGCGTTGGGGCTGCCAAGGGCAGGAATGCCCTTGGCAGGCACGCCTTGTTCCATTTCTTGGGAGCCGTATTTGGTAGCTGGCCAAGGGTGCGCGGTGCCTTTGGGGTTTTTGGGGTCGAGGTCGATAAAATATTTGTACTCAAAAACGCCCACATTGGCCACGTAAATGCGGGTTTCGTCGGGCGAGAGGCAAATGCCAAACGGATAGCGGCCCGTTGGAATGTTGTCTACAACTTTTTGGGTTTGGGTGTTGATAACCACCATTCTAAACCCAATTTGATCAACCACATAGAGCGTTTGGCCGTCTTTTGAGAGCGCCATGTCGCTCAGGTAGCCATTTGCAAACCCTTTGCTGTTGCAATTGATGGCACTTTTGTTTTTTCCAGTGTTTAAATCAAACAAAAATACTTTGTTGGTTTGGCCGCCTGCCACATAAACCGTCTGGTTGTCGGGCGAGATGGCCAACCCCATAAAACAAGCCTCCAACACACCGTTGTCGGTTTTGGCTCCTTGGGGTATTTGCCCGATTTCGGGATTTGTCCCCAAAATATTTTTCAAAACGGTAATCGAAAACGGGTTGATGCCCGAATTGGCCGTTACGGCCAAGCTGCCGTCGGGGCTAAGCACCAGTCCGTAGGGGTGCGGGGCGGTGGTTAGCTGCTTGCCCATCGGCGTAATGATGCGGCCATTGGGCAAAATCGTTTGGCCATTTTTGTTGATTTGGGCGTAGGCACTGCCCGCTGGCGACGAGATATTTTGCCCCATAACACGTTGATTAACTGAACAAACCAACATAAAAAATGCTAAAAAGCTGCGCAGGGGGTTGGTTGAAAACATGGTGTATTTTGGATAAAAGCGGAATTAAAAACAAATAAAACCATAATTTTGGCAAAACAGATTAAGCCAAAATGAAATTTGTAATTGACCAAATAAAAAATGTTCAAAAAGGCCGTGGCCCGTACCATGATTAGCCCGAAGCCTCAGACTTATTACTGGACGGGCGCATTACTGGTTTTTGGTTCGGCTTTTTGCTTTGCTTTGAAGGGTATTTTTATCAAAATGGCCTATCAATACGGCATTGACACCATTTCGCTGCTGACGCTTCGCATGGTGTTTTCGGCTCCTATTTTTGGCTTCGTAGCCTTTCGACTATCCAAGCAAGCCACCAATGTTGGCCTCAAATATCCCCAATGGCTTTGGGTGGCTATGCTGGGTATTTGGGGCTATTATGTGTCGAGTTATTTCAATTTTTTGGGTTTCAACTACATTACGGCGGGTATGGAGCGCGTTTTGTTGTTTACGTATCCTACGTTTGTGGTGCTTATCAACGCGCTTTTGGGCAAACGAAAAATCAACGCAATACAAATCGTTGCCTTGCTACTTACTTATGCAGGCATCTTGGTAGCTTTTTTGCAAAACATCAATTCGGCCCAACAAAAAGACCTGTTTTGGGGCGCATTCTGGGTGGTTTTGAGTGGCTTTACCTACGCGCTTTACTTGATTGGCAGCGATGGTATTATTCCAAAAGTAGGCCCCCAAAAATTTACGGCGTATGCCATGTTGGCGGCCAGTGCTGCTACGGTTTTGCACTGCGCCATTGCCAATGGCTTAGATTTGTTTCATTTTGTGCCGCAGGTTTATTGGATTGGCATTGCAATGGCCATTTTTGTAACGGCCATTCCTACGTTTATGCTCTCTGAGGGCATCAAGCGGCTGGGCTCGAGCAATGCCTCCATTATCAACAGTATTGGCCCTGTTTTTACCATTGTTTTGGCCACTACTATCTTGGGCGAAGCCATTTCGGGGGGGCAAGTGGTGGGCACGTTTTTGGTGTTGCTGGGCGTACTTTTGATTGGCTGGAAAGGAAAAAAATAGTAAACAAACGTATGACAGACCGGTGATTGTAAAGAGGCTAATATAAATTTAAGATATTGATAATCAAAATATTAGAAGTATAAAACTCAAAATTTACAATTTAACCAACGCAGCGGTGCGTGTTTTTTATCACCTATTTTTCTAATTTTGTGCAAACAATAATAACATGACCCATCAAGACAATTTTGTTTTTACCGAATCTTCTCAGATTGTCGTCGAAACCAACAAGCCCCTTGCATTTGACTCTCCCGACCACCTCATTCCGTGGGGAACGGCCAACGACAACAGCAAAAACTACCGATTCAACGAAAAAATATATCAGATTTATTACAACTATCCCAAACCCCTAAAAACCCTCGACATCGGCTGTGCGGGCGGTGGGTTTGTCAAAGACTGCTTAGACGATGGGTGCTTTTCGGTAGGGTTGGAAGGCAGCGATTATTCAAAGAAATTTAAAAGAGCCGAATGGGCTACTATTCCCAACAACCTGTTTACTTGCGACGTTACCGAAAATTTTGACATTTTATTAGATACGCAAGGCCAAAAAACGCCTATTCGGTTTGATCTGATAACTTCTTGGGAGGTAATGGAGCACATCGCCGAAGACAAAATAGAGGGTGTTGCCAGCAATATTCACAAGCATTTATTGCCGCATGGCCTCTGGATAATGAGCGTAGCCACCGCAGATGACTTTGTGAACGGGGTGAATTTGCACCAAACCGTAAAACCCCGTGAATGGTGGATACAAAAATTTGAAAGCCTAGGTTTCTATCATTTAGAGAGTTTCATTGCGTTTTTCAACACGCAATTTGTGCGCGGGGGTAGCAAGTATGCTGGTGCGGCAAGTGGCAGTTTTCATTTGGTACTATCGGCTGCGCCCCAGCAAGCCCCTTCAACGCCGCCCACTGGCATAAGAGATAAAATGTTTGATGCTTGGCTGGGCAGCAAACCCCAAAAAACCCTCAAAAGATGGGTGCTGGGCGCATCACGCAAGTACTCGTAGCCTTTAATGCGCATTTTTTTATTTGCGCTGTACGCAATACACACCTATCTTCTTTGCAAAATATTAGCTCAACGTTTTATCAACACTTAACAAGTAATGAACAGCCACTAAAATAGTATTGTAAACTTTGTTTTGGGTGCATGTATCACTCGGAATTTTCATTAAAAAATACAGAACGGCTACAAATTACGTAATTTTGTTCCAGCAGAGTTGCTCATTTTATGGTTCTGCGCCAATAAATCATGCGCCGATTTACTACTTGTTTCTTTCTTTTTTTGTGTTGTTCGGGCTTTGCCCAAACAGCCACCGTGTCCGATACCGCTGGGTTTGCGCGTTCCGCAATAATGATGGCCCGAGAGGTGGCGTCGGTGCCACCCGACACGCTCTCGTACCGCCTCAAAATAGGTGATCGCCTGCGGATTCGCAACCTCAATTCGCTCTCCATTATCATGCCCGAACTTGCCAATCTGAGCGTGGCGGGTGCGCAGGTGTCGGCCCAAAACGCCAGTGGTTCGGTTTTTGAAACCTACGTCAATCGAACGGGCCAGATAGCCTTGCCACAAGTTGGGCTGGTCAAATTGGCGGGCTTGACGAGTGCCGAAGCCGTTTTGGAAATAGAGCGCATTTATGCCAATACGCTCACAAAAGCCATCTTTGATTTGGAAATATTGAACCTACGAATCAAGGTGTTGGGGGCCGTCAATAAGCAAGGTGTCATCTTGCTGGAAAACGAAAAGCTGACCCTTGGCGAAGTAATAGCCATGGCGGGCGGCATAGATTTTGCCAACGCCGACAAAACCATCAAACTGGTGCGCTCGCGCAACAATGCGCAGCAAGAAATCAACTACGACATTCGCGATTTGGGAAATCCGCGTGTTACCAATGTACTGGTTTTTGACGGCGACTACGTTTTTGTGCCGCTGTCGAAGGCCAGTTTGAGATACGTAAAAAACCAGCGTACATCCAGCGTGTTGCAACCCGTAGCGCTGACACTCAATGCTTTGGCAGTTATATTTGGACTTTATTTTACTTACAAATCCAGTCAAAAATAATACAGCACAACTGCGATGTTCTCTTTTCTCAAATCTTCCAAAGACGTATCGGGCTCGCCGTTGCTGTTGCCTATTCAAACCGACTGGCACTGCCATCTACTGCCAGGCATAGACGACGGCGCGCAGAACGAAACCGAAACCTTGGCTATGCTGCACGAATACGTAGCCCTGGGAGTCAAAAAAATTGTGGCCACGCCGCACGTCCGCGCCGATTTTTTCAAGAACACCTCCCAAACCATCAATGCCGCTTTCCAACAAACCCAGCAGTTGATTTTGGCCCACCAAATGCCGCTCGCCCTTGAGGCTTCTGCCGAATATTTTGCCGACGAAAATTTTTTGCAACTCATCGAGCAGGGCGATTTGTTGCCCATCGAAGGCCAGTATATTTTGTTTGAAATACCCATGGGCCAGCCTACTTTATTGGGCCGAAGGTTGGTAGAGGGTATTCAAAAACAGGGTTTTACGCCCATTTTGGCTCACCCCGAGCGGTATCGTTATTGGCACAACAAGCCCCAAGAAGCCGCCAAATGGAAAGAATATGGGGTTTGTTTTCAACTCAATTTGTTGTCTTTAACGGGGTATTACGGCGCGGCCGAGCAAAAAGCCGCTCATGTTTTTCTCAAAGCCGATTATATTGATGCCGTTGGCACCGATGCCCACGGGTTGCGGCATTTGCAGAAATTGGCACAATTGTCGCACAATGACTATTTTAAAGAACTACAACAATTACCTTTGCTTAACCGTCTGTAAAAATCTATGCGAAATGAGCAACCAAATAGTACCTTCGACCGCTACGCCAATGGCGCGGCTGCAATCGACCTCAAACGCCTCGCGCGGGTGGTGTGGAGCCGTTGGTATTGGGTGGTAGGTGCCACGTCATTGGCGTTGGCTGGCTGCCTTACTTTCCTGAAAATGGCCCAGCCGCTCTACGTGGCCAGCGTAACGCTACGCTACAACGAAAAAAATACACAAATAGACGAGCTGAACCAGCTCATTCAGCCCGACGGTTTTAATAGCCAAGAATACATTACTGAAAAGTACGTCATCGAGTCGGAGGAAGTAACCAACAACGCCATTGGCAAGCTCAATTATCCGTTCACATTTTTTCAAAAAACAGCTTTTCGTACAGATGATGTTTATCCGTATAAGCCTTTTACGGCCGAGGTGGTGTCGTACGTAGAGGAAAATTTTGGAAACGGAACTTTTGAAATTGACAAGAAAGGCCTTGTGTCTTACAAAACCGAGGACGACGCAGAAAATTTAGTTTTTGACATTTCAAAAGATACCCTAATTGTGGTGCGCGGGCTGTCGTTCAAGATTAACTCGGTAGCTCAGATATCCGACAACTATACGTTCATTTACAACACATTGAACAACGTTAAAAAATTTGTCAATAATAAAGTTTATGCCAAAGAAACCGAACGCAGCTTGCCCATTTTGGAGGTGTCGTTTAGTTATTACAACCGAAAATTCACGCAAGATTTTTTAGAAAAACTCATTGAATCTTACCAAGAACACAACCTTGGCCAGAAAAAACGCTCCTCGGATTTGACCATCAATTTTATTCGTCAGCAGGTTGAGCTTTATTCTTCTAAGTTGCGCAGGGCTTCCTCGGAGGTAGCCAGCTATAAACAAACCAACGCCGTGCCAAACCTGCAAAGTTCGCTCTCGGAGGTGATGGCCAAAATGACCGATTTGGAAGCCCAAAAAAACGAGCTTGAAATTCAACGTTCTTACATCAGTTTGTTAGAAAATAGTCTTTCCAATCGGTTTGAGTCGGTCAATATTGGCAACGTAGGTTTAGACAATACCAGCGACGGCATCTTGGTGGGTTTGGTAGGAAACATGAACAAGCTCCTTGCCGACCGCAAGGCAATGTTGATGCGGAGCTTGAGCGTAAACTCGCCGCAAGTAAAAGGCTTAGATGAGGCCATTGAGCAAGTACGCGTCCAGATTTTGGCCAGCATAAACGTCCAAAAACAAAAAAATGAAGGCACTACGCGCATCGTAGAAGAAAACCTTGGCTTGCTGCGGCGGCGCGTGAGCGCGCTGCCTTCGGTTGAGCGGCAACTGCTCTATTTGGAAAGCGACCGCGACGTGCAAGGCAAAATCTATATGTTGCTGCTCAACAAAGAGATAGAAGCGTCTATTGTCAAGGCGGGTATTTTGCCTTCTTTCAACGTTTTGACCCGCGCCAACTCCCACAAAACCTACCCCAAGTCCATTCAAGTGTTGCTTATTTGTCTTTTTTCGGGGCTGGCGTTGGGGCTGGGTTCGGTGTTTTTGGTGCGGTTCTTAAACGATAAGTTTACCGATATAGCCAAAATAGGCCAAAACGAGCAGATACATTTGCTGGGCATCATCAATCGTTATCCCGAAAATGTGCAAAACAACGAAGCCGACATCATTAATTTTTCAGAAAATCGCTCGCTTTTTTCTGAATCTATCAATGGCATTCGTACCAATTTGAGCGCAATGACCGCCGATAGCCCCACCCAAAAACAAGGAAAATTATTGGTCATTACGTCAGAGATTTCGGGGGAGGGAAAGTCATTTGTTACGGTAAATTTGGCCATTTCGCTCACCAAAATCAACAAGCGGGTATTGATTGTGGTGTCAGATTTGCGGCGGTCTAAACTCCACCGATTTTTTAACAATCCCAACAAACAAGGACTTAGCAACTACCTGTCGGGCAAAGTAGCAACTTACCAAGAAGTAGTACATCATTCGGTCATCGAAAACTTGGATTATATTACTGCCGGGCCAGTGCCGTTTAATCCTGCCGAATTAATTCAAAACCCGCGTTTTGAAAGCATGATTGACGCTTGCCGCCAGCAATACGACCTGGTGATTGTAGATACTGCACCCGTAGGTTTGGTTTCGGACAATATACCGCTGCTCAAAAAGAGCGATTTGGTGGTTTTTATCATCAGATGGATGTATTCGAGCAAAGAAGCCCACCTGCTTCCCAACCAGTTGGCCGACGAATACGGCCTACAATCGGTGGGCGTTATTGTAAACGATTTTTACAAAGACGACCTTTACACAAGCCTATCACCCGCTTCTTATTATGCTTCCCGTGGTTATGGGTATTATTACAAAAACTCTTACGACTATTACGGAAAGCCCAATGGCTACTACGATGAGCCTTCTACCAAAAACTTTTGGCATAAAATGAAGCATTTGACCAAAAAAATTACTAACCGAAAATCCTGACTTTTCTGTGGATACCCCTACCATTGCCTTCGTTCCTGTTCGCTGCGGCAGCAAGTCTATTCCCTTCAAAAATATTCAATTGCTTTGCGGAAAACCCTTGGTGTACTGGTCAATCAATGCCCTCGAAAACTGCCCGAGCATTGACCAAATTGTGGTAGCTACCGACTGCGCGGCCATTGCCGAAGTAGTGCTGGGGTTTAAGTTTTTGAAAACCCTGGTGTACCATCGCCGCCCCGAAAATGCCACCGACACCGCCAGTACCGAAAGTGTGATGCTCGAATTTATTGCCGCTACGCCCACGCTGCGGCCCAACGATGTTTTTGTGTTGGTGCAAGCCACCTCGCCCCTCACCGAAGCACGGCATTTTGAAGAAGCCCTCACCCAGTATCAAACCCAAAAAATAGACTCCTTGCTGTCGTGCGTTGTCAGTAAACGTTTTTTTTGGAACAACAACGGTACGCCCAAAAACTACGATTTTAAAAATAGGCCGCGTCGCCAAGATTTTGGGGGAGAACTAATGGAAAACGGTGCTTTTTACATAAACACAGTGGGGGCAATTGTCACAAACAATTGCCGCTTGAGCGGAAAAATAGGCATCTACGAAATGCCCGAGCATACCTCGGTAGAACTTGACGAACCCCACGACTGGCCAATTGTCGAAAAATTAATGCAAAAACATTTGGGCAATGTCTTTCAAGATTTGGTAGATGCAAGACTGAGCAATATTAAACTTTTTTTGACCGACGTGGACGGCGTACTAACCGACGGCAGCATGTACTATACCGAAAACGGCGATGAATTGAAGCGTTTTCATACCCACGATGGCATGGCTTTTGAGTTGCTGCGCAAAGCAGGCATCAAAACAGGGATTATCACTTCCGAGCAAACCCAAATGGTGGTTAGGCGGGCTACCAAGCTCAAAGCCGATTATGTGTTTCAAGGCAAACGACACGGCGGCAAGTTGGCGGCGGCTCGCGAAATTTGCGCCCAAGAAAACCTTTCATTGGCCCAAGTCGCTTACGTGGGCGATGACGTAAATTGCCTCGAACTACTCCAAGCCGTGGGGCTTCCCGCCTGCCCTGCCAATGCCGTAGAAACCATAAAAAGCATCCCTACTATTTTATTGCTAAATAAAAAAGGCGGTGAGGGTGCCGTGCGCGAACTGACCGAATTAATTTTACGGCAAAAATAAACCAGAACGGCCATTTTTGGCATTGTTGTTGTAGTTACGGCAATCAATAGAATCTTTTTCAAGCACTTAGTTCGGTTTTTGCAATAGATTTCCTAATTTTGCAGTCCAGTTTGAAAAAATAACAAAAATTATAATGAGTAAACAAGACACAGATTCAGGGTTGGAGTTTTTGGAAAGCCCCGAAGGCTTGGCAGGAGAGCTGGGAAAAGTTGAAAAATCCCTCGAAAAAAACCGCAGCATCCTATTTATCATCGCTGGAGCCATCGTGGTGGCTTTGGCGGGTTGGTTCGGCTACCAGTGGTACATAAGCGGCCAAGACGAGCAAGCCCAGTCGGCATTGTTTGCCCCCGTGTTTGCGTTTGAGTCAGACTCTACCAATAAAGCATTGAAAGGTTCAGCTGGCAACCCAGGCTTGGTTGAAATTGCCGATGAATACAGCGGTACGTCTGGTGCCAATTTGGCGCATTTTTACGCGGGAAGTGCTTTGCTGAAACAAGGCAAATACGACGAAGCCATTGAACACCTAAAAGCGTTTAGTGCTTCCGATTTGCTCGTGCAAGCCCGCGCTTACTCATTACTGGGCGATGCCTATTCAGAAAAAAATGACTACCAAGAAGCCATTGACTACTACGAAAAGGCGGCTAACTATAAGCCAAACAAAGACTTTACACCAGGCTATTTGATGAAACTGGCCATTGCCCAAGAGAAAGCCAAGAAAACCAAAGAAGCCCTCGAAACGTACAATAAAGTCATCGAAACATACCCTCAAGCCCCCGACGCGGTAAACGCCAAGAAATTCAAGGGTGTATTAGAAAGTTCAATCGGCGAATAATTTTGACAAAAATTAGTACTAAGGGATAAAGTCAGCTTGGCTTTGTCCCTTTTTTATTCATTCATTCACTTCAATCATTTACACCTTAAATATGAGTCTTCTTACCGTAGGTTCAGTAGCTTTCGACGCACTCGAAACCCCTTTTGGCAAAACCGACAAAATTATTGGTGGTGCCGCCACTTACATTACCCTTTCGGCTTCTTATTTTACCAAACAAAACAATTTGGTAGCCGTAGTTGGAGGCGATTTTCCCCAAGAAATGATTGATTTGTTGGGAAGCCACGGCGTAAATACCGACGGACTGGAAATTCGCCAAGACGAAAAAACGTTTTTTTGGTCGGGTAAATACCACGAAAACATGAACAGCCGCGACACGCTCGAAGTGCAACTCAATGTCATGGAAAACTTCGACCCCAAGATTCCGTCGGCCTACCAAGATTGTCAGTTTTTGATGTTGGGCAATAGCGCCCCCGCCATTCAAAGCATGGTATTGGGCAGAATCAACAGCCGCCCCAAGTTTGTGATGCTCGACACCATGAACTTTTGGATGGATATTGCCATGGACGACCTCAAAGCGGTTTTGCCAAAAATAGACTGCCTGACCATCAACGACGAAGAAGCCCGCCAACTCTCAGGAGATTATTCAATCAGAAAAGCGGCCAAAACCATCATGGCAATGGGCCCAAAGACGCTTATCATCAAAAAAGGAGAACATGGCGCGTTGTTGTTTCAAGGCGACGAAATATTTTTCTGTCCTGCGCTGCCACTCGAAGAGGTTTTTGACCCCACGGGCGCGGGCGACACCTTTGCGGGGGGCTTTATTGGCCACTTGGCAGCTACCAACGACTTGTCGTTTCAAAACATGAAACGCGCTGTGGTATATGGCTCAGCGATGGCTTCATTTTGTGTCGAAAAATTTGGCTGCGAGTCTATCCTCAACCTTACCCAAGACCAAATCAACGACCGCGTGCAAGAGTTTGTAAAATTGGCACACTTTGCGGTATAAGTAGTCGTAGGTCTTGAGTGACTTTAGTTGCTGCAAATCAATGAGTTGATTGCTGAATACCCAAGACTCACAACTACAATGAATTTTGATACCCTCGTTTTTTTAAGCCCATTCAAACAATGAGTTTTTTCATTCCGCGCCGCCCACGCCGCAATCGGCAGTCGGCGGCCATTCGAGATTTGGTGCAAGAAACGTCGGTTTCGGTCAATGACTTGATTTTTCCGATGTTTTTGGTGGACGGTAGCGGCATCAAAAGCGCAGTGAAGTCTATGCCAGGGATTTTTCGTTTTTCGACAGATACGCTGCTGGAAGAGCTGCGTGAGGTTACCGACCTGGGCATCAAAGCCATTGATTTGTTTCCCAATTACGACGAATCAAAAAAAGACCGTACCGCCACCGAGAGCCACAACAAGGATACGTTTTATTTGCAAGCCTTGCGTGCTGTAAAAGAAAACTTCCCCGATTTGGCATTGATGACCGACGTAGCAATGGATCCGTACAGTAGCGATGGCCACGATGGATTGGTAGAAAATGGTAAAATAGTAAACGATAAAACACTCGAAATTTTGGGCAAAATGGCCCTCGCCCAAGCCCGCGCAGGTGCCAACATCTTGGGACCCAGCGACATGATGGACGGGCGCGTAGGATATATGCGCCAAGTGCTTGACTCGGAAGGCTTTACCGATGTTTCGATTATGGCTTACACGGCCAAATATGCCAGCGCGTTTTACGGGCCCTTCCGCGATGCATTAGACTCAGCACCGCGTTTTGGCGACAAGAAAACCTACCAAATGAACCCCGCCAACCGCCGCGAAGCACTAATAGAGGCCGAGCTTGACACCGCAGAAGGTGCTGATTTTTTGATGGTTAAACCCGCTTTGGCTTATTTGGATATTATCCGCGACCTGAATGACAACTTCGACTTGCCCATTGCGGCCTACAACGTGTCGGGCGAGTATGCCATGCTCAAAGCTGCCGCCCAAAATGGCTGGCTCGATGCCGACCGTGCCATGCTCGAAATGCTGTTGAGTATCAAGCGAGCGGGTGCAAAAGTAATTTTAACGTATTTTGCCAAAGAATATGCGCAGCTAAAAGCGTAAGATAACTCAATCGTGTACTTTTGTGGATTTGTAACAAAAACTTTGGCTCAAATGGCCAATTTTGAAACCTATTCTACGTTGTAAAAGTTGTTTAATGCAATAAGACAATGAAAAAACTTACCGTAAGCACTGTTCTAATTCTATTTTCGGCAAGCTTGTTGCTCACAACAAGTTGTCAACGCGACGAGCCTCAGCCCAAAAGTATGTATGACGTTTTGGTGCAAGATGAAGATTTTAGCACCTTAAATGCCGCAATCAAGTACGCTGGCTTGGCCGATGCCTTCAAAACGAGCTACGGTTTTACGTTTTTTGCACCCACCAATGCAGCCTTTAAATCATCGGGCTTTGCCGACGTTGCGGCAGTTACGGCCTTACCTGTCAGCAAAGTACGGGACATAGTGCATTACCATTTGTTGCGCCAAAAAACCCTTGCCGAAGGTTTTAAAGATGGCTTAAACTATCCTACCAAAACTTTTGCCGATACCAGTACGGCCTTTTTATCCAAACTTGATGGGGTTGTGTTTATCAATAGTTCGCGCGTAGTAAAGGCCGACTTGGAAGCCACCAACGGCGTAGTACACGCGGTAGATAGGGTGATGTCGGTGCCTACCGGCGACTGGACTGCGACGCTGCGCAGCAACCCTGATTTGAGCCTTGCCACTGCCGCCCTCGACCGCGCGCTCAAACTGACACCGCTCAATACATTGCTGGCACAACTCAACAATCGCTCCGAGTTATTTACTTTTTTTTGGCCAAACAACAAAGCAATGGAGGCCGCTGGCCTCAACAAGTCAGCCATTGACCGCCTGCCTGCTGCCACACTCAACAGCTTTTTGCTTTATCACATTGCGCGCGGTAGGTATTTTACGGGTACGTTGGCCAGCTCAAATATACCAATGCTCGACAGCGGTCGCTCAATTGCCGTTACGGTAGCACCAACGACCAGGGCCATCACTATCAAAGGCAGCGGCACAACGGCCTTGGCCAATATTGCCCAGGCCGATGTGTTGGCTACCAACGGCATCGTTCACGTCATAGACCGTGTGCTGGTACCTTAAAAGCAAGGAGTAGGTCGCTTTTTGATTTACGAAAAACCATCCAATACCATGAAAATGAACTTCCGAATCGTATTTTTAATGGCCTTATCCGTCATTTTTTTTACATCTTTCGCCACTCACCACCAGCAGGAAGGATACCGTAAGTTTAATTATCGGCCCCTCAAAGGAGGCAATCCCGTCAAGATAACGTGGGAATCGCTGCGCGATGTAACATTTAAGAAAAAATGGTACTCCGAAGAATCCGTGTATATGCTATATCCTACTTTCGGGCCAAGCCTCAACAAGCTAAACGGCAAAGAAGTGTTATTGACAGGCTACGTACTGCCTATTGACATGGAGTCAAATCTATACGCGCTTTCGGCGTTCCCATTTAGTGCTTGTTTTTTTTGTGGTGGAGCGGGGCCCGAGTCGGTAGTGTCGTTAAAATTCAAAAAAAACAGCCGTAAATTTAAAACCGATGAGCGGCATACTTTTCGAGGAACGATGCGCCTCAATGCCGACAATATTTACGAGCTTAATTACATTTTAGAGAACGCCGAAATATCGGAAGATTAGGTAATTTGGAGCAGCATTTGCTTCAAAACGGCCTGCGCCGACCACACCCTGTTGCCCGCCTGCCGAATTACCACCGAAGCATCAGAATCCAGTAAATCGTCCGAAACTTTTAAATTGCGCCGCACGGGCAAGCAGTGCATGAATTTGCCGTTGTTGGTCAATTGCATTTTCTGGTGCGTCATCATCCACGTAGGTTGCTGCGCTAGTACTTGTCCGTAGTTTTGGTACGAAGACCAATTTTTGCCATATACAAAATCGGCATCTTTGAGTGCCTCATCTTGGTGGCTGGTGGTGGTGGCCTGGCCCACAAACTCGGGTGCAAGGGCGTAGCCTTCAGGGTGCGCTATTACCAAATTAGCGTCGGTGCGGTTTACCCACTCGCAAAACGAGTTGGCAACGGCTTGGGGCAATGGCTTAAAGTGCGGTAGCCATGTCAATACCACTTTGGGGCGTGGTTTGGTTTTGAGTTCTTCAATGGTAATGCAGTCGGCCAGCGATTGAAGCGGGTGGCGCGTAGCCGATTCGAGATTTACGATGGGTACGCCCGCGTATTTTTTAAATTGATTCAGCACTTGTTCGGCGTAGTCTTTGTCGCGGTCTTGGAGCTCGGCAAAAGCCCTAATGCCAATAATATCGCAATATTGACCTACCACGGCGGCAGCTTCTTTGACGTGTTCGGCTTTGGTGGCATCCATTACCACCCCATCTTCCATTTCTAAGCCCCAACTGTCGGTTCCTACGTTCATTATCATTACGTTCATTCCCAAGTTTTGGGCTGCTTTTTGGGTGCTGAGGCGCGTTCTTAAGCTAGAATTGAAAAAAATCAAGCATATTGTTTTGTTTTTTCCCAAATGTGAGTCGGCAAATGGATTGGCTTTTTGGCGTAGCCCTTCTTGCACAAGCAAACTAAGGTCGGGCGCATCATGAACAGAAATAAAGTGCTTCATTATTGGTGTTTTTGGGGTAAAATAAACGGGGTGAAATTGCAAAAAAATTATTGATGTGCTGCCACTAACTTTGCTTCAACGGCCTCCCAAGTGTAACGATTTTGGAGCGTTTGGTCAAAAACAAACTGATTCTTTTTGCGCATAAGTTCTTGTATCAAGCGGGCAGGGTCGGTCTCATAAAAACTGGGCATGACATAACCCAGCCGATTTTCGTCCACAAAAGCAGCGATTTTAACTTCTTGATTAACAATAACGGGCGTTTGAGCCTGTATGGCATCATAAATCTTATTGGGGCTGGCGTTGCGGTTGTTTTCGTTGATGGGTTCATAGAGCGACAAAATATAGTCGCATTGGGCGGCCATTTGCATAGATTCTTGCTGCGTTACTACGCCCCAATTTTTTACCTGCGGGTGTTGGGCTAACCGGCGCGTTGGCTCGTCATAAATCCAGCCCACCAACCAAATTTTAACTTTTGACGAAACACCAACCAGCTCGGCGAGCAGCCCCGTGCCGCGCGTAAGACCCAGCGAGCCGCTGTACAAAATTAGGAGTTCGTCGGCGGCACCTGCTTTGGGTTTTAGCTTATCAAAACGGTACGGGTAGTTTTCAAGCACGGTTAGTTTGGCCTGAAATTTTAGCGGAACAAGGGTTTTTCGGTTGTTGTCGGTAACGATAATGCGCTTAGGTAGTGCATAAACCACATTTTGCAACATTTGAACGGCAGCACTTGATGTCCGTAAGAAAACAGAGTCGAAAATATCTGCCACTACTTTATTTTTTTTGACCCACAAAAAAGGAAACAAAATAAGTAATAACTGCTCATTGATGACGTGAATGGTGTCAAATTTGTGTGTAAAAAAAATGGTTATAAACTTAAAAAAATACTTTACAAGCGTGCCAGCCTGCTTTTGATGGCCTTTTATTAACCAAAACTGAGTACAAAAAGGCTGCACAAAACACTGGGCATTACTGCGGCCAATACCCAAGTAATACACTTCAAAATGCTTTGATAAAGTCTTGATTTCTTTGTTAATACGGGTGTCTGAGCCGTCGTTGATACAAAGATAAAATAGTTTTGGGGGCGACATAAAAAAACAATTTTGAACCGCAAATCTAATCAATACCGCCGATAAGTGCTGATTGCTAAAATACCAAAACGACAGCCTACCATTAGGATTAAAACACCGACACGAGCAGGGTCGGCAGCCTTATTTTGTCGATTTTTGAGTGATTTTTAGTGATTTTGGCTAATCTTTGGGGCTGTTTGGTACTTGAATTTTGTTGTCCAAATTATAATGCAACCCCACATTTTCGCGGCGAGCCATGGCCATCTTTATAACCAAATACGACACATTTATCATGTTTCGCAGCTCCATAATAGGCACCGACACCTTCGATTGGCGGTATAGCTCGCTGTGTTCTTTGTAAATCAAGTCCAGGCGGTCGTGGGCGCGTTTCAAACGCCGATTGGTGCGGACAATTCCCACGTAATTGGACACGATAGATTCCAGTTCTTTGGCCATTTCGGTTACCAATACTTGCTCTTCTGGGTTGTTGGTGCCGTCGTCGTTCCATTCGGGAATATTAGCTGGAACGACGGCATCGGGTAGATGCTCAATGGTATTCAAAAAAGCACGGTGAGCAAACACAATGGCTTCGAGCAATGAGTTGGAGGCCAGCCTATTGGCTCCGTGCAACCCCGTACAGGCACATTCGCCCGTGGCATACAAAAAATTGACGTTGGTTTGGCCCCATTCGTTCACCTTCACGCCGCCGCACATGTAGTGCTGCGCTGGCACCACTGGAATATAATCTTTGCGTAGGTCAAGCCCCAGGTTGTCGCGGCAGTAAGCGGTTATATTGGGAAAATGCTCCAGAAATTTTTCGTAGTCGCAATGCGTTACATCAATATAAACGTGTTCGTCGCCATATTTCTTCATTTCTGAGTCAATTGAGCGCGCCACCACATCACGCGGGGCAAGCGACAGGCGCGGGTCGTAATGCTCCATGAAAGTTTCGCCTTTTTTGTTGCGCAAAATTCCCCCAAAACCACGTACCGCCTCCGAAATTAAAAAATTGGGCTTTCGGCCAGGTTGGTACAGCGCCGTAGGATGAAACTGGATAAACTCCATGTTGTCGCAAATGCCCTTGGCGCGGTAGGCCATGGCAACACCATCGCCCGTGGCAATTTTGGGATTGGTGGTGCTTTGGTAAATATTGCCAATGCCGCCCGTGGCAAGCATCGTTGTTTTGGCCAAAAATTTTTCTACTTGGCCGGTTTTGGTATTCAAAACGTAAGCCCCAAAGCACTTAATATCGTCGCGGTAGCGATAAACGGTTTCGCCCAAATGGTGCTGGGTAATCAGATCAACGGCGAAATAATGCGTAAAAATTTCGATGTTAGTGTGTCGTTTTACTTCTTCAAGCAGGGCGCGTTCTATTTCGGCACCCGTTATGTCTTTGAAATGCAAAATGCGGTGGTCGGAGTGGCCTCCTTCTTTGGCCAAATCATAGTCGCCGTCGGGCTCTTTGTCAAAGCGCGTGCCGTAGTCTATGAGCTCCTGAATGCGCTTTGGGGCTTCTGTTACCACGATTTCTACCACGTTTCGCTTGTTCAAAAAATCGCCCGCTACCATTGTATCGTCAATGTGTTTTTCAAACGAGTCATCGTCCGACCACACACCCGCAATACCACCTTGGGCATATTTGGTGTTGGTTTCGTCGGCTTGTACCTTCGTAATCACCGCAATAGAAGCGTTTTCCTGAATGGCATTAAAATGTCTTGCCATTTTTACGGCATAGCTCAAGCCTGCAATACCAGAGCCAATTACTAAAAAATCGAATTGAGGCATGGTGTCAAATAAAATTTAGTTGAAAGTGCAATCTTTAATAGAAACGATCGAATGAACGGCAAAGTTTAAGAACTTTACCAAGATTACAAATTTAATTTCTACAATCATTATTGGAATTCAGGGTTTTATATAGTATGTTTGCACTCCGTTTTTTGTTCAAATGCCCGTTTGTTACAAATAACTTATTGATTTTCAACGCAAAAGCATAAAAAAAAGTGGATACGCTTAGTTACAAAACTATTTCGGCCAACGCCGCTACCGTTCAGAAAGAATGGATTGTGGTGGACGCAAACGGTGCGATTTTAGGCCGTTTGGCCAGCCAAATTGCCAAAATTTTGCGCGGCAAACACAAGCCGTCTTTTACACCGCACGTAGATTGCGGAGACAACGTAATTGTCATCAATGCCGACAAAATTCGTTTGACAGGCAAAAAAATGACTGATAAAGTTTACGTGCGCCACACGGGTTACCCTGGTGGTCAGCGTTTTGCAACACCACGCGAGATATTGGCCAAATTTCCGCCGCGCGTCATGGAGCACGCCATCAGAGGTATGCTGCCCAAAAATAGCTTAGGCCGTCGCTTGTTTACCAACCTGTATGTATATGCAGGAAACGAACACCCGCACGCTGCTCAACAACCCAAAGAAGTTAAATTCTAATATCAATAATGGAAATAATCAACACCGTAGGTAGAAGGAAAACCTCTGTTTCTCGGGTTTATCTTTCGGCTGGAAAAGGCGAAATAAAAATCAATGGCCGCGAGTTTGCCGAATATTTTCCAGTGGAAACACTGCAAATTATTTTGAAGCAACCCTTTGCTACCATCAGTGCCAACGACGGCTACGACGTAAAAGTCAACGTTCGTGGTGGCGGCATTACAGGTCAAGCCGAGGCCACACGCATGGCCATAGCCCGCGCATTGTGCGAGCTGAACCCAGAGTTTCGGCCAGCCCTCAAAAAAGAAGGCTTCCTAACACGCGACTCGCGCATGGTAGAACGTAAAAAATACGGTCGGGCCAAAGCACGTCGTCGGTTCCAATTCTCAAAACGTTAATTTGGTTTTTGTCTGTTTATCATTCGTTTTCAAAATCCTTCGGGGAGTTGTGGGTGGTGATAAACAGCCAAAAAACTAATTTAATAAAGTCCAGACAACGCTTATTCGATGCCGATGCGTTGTGCTGCTTATTTACTTTTTTTATTATATTTACTATCAAACACAAAATGGCACAATTAGAATACAAAGACTTCTTAGATGCAGGTGTGCACTTTGGCCACCTTACCCGCAAGTGGGATCCAAAAATGGCACCGTACATTTTCATGGAAAAAAACGGCATTCATATCATTGACCTCAACAAAACAATCGGTTCGCTTGACCAAGCTTGCGCTTTTGTCAAGTCAATTGTACGATCGGGCCGCAAGATTATGTTTGTGGCTACCAAAAAACAAGCCCAAGAAATTGTATCCGAAGAAGCGCAACGTTTAAAGATGCCTTTCGTAACGGAGCGTTGGTTGGGTGGAATGCTCACCAACTTTGCCACCATTCGTAAGTCATTGAAAAAAATGCAGACGTTGGAAAAAATGTTGAAAGACGAGAACACCGCTGGAAACATGGCCAAAAGAGAGCGTCTGATTCGGGGTCGCGAAAAAGATAAATTGGAAAGACTGTTGGGCGGCGTTTCAGATTTGACCCGTTTACCTGCGGCCTTGTTTATTGTTGATGTAAAACGCGAACACATCGCCATTGCCGAAGCACAGCGATTGAATATTCCCATTATCGCCATGTGCGATACCAACTCAGATCCAAATTTGGTAGAATATCCAATTCCAGCCAATGATGACGCTTACAAGTCGATTTCGTTGATAACGCTGGCCATCGGAAAAGCCATTGAAGAAGCCTTGCTAGAACGCAAGCAAGAGCGCGACGACGCACGGTTGTCGGAAGAAGAAGATGCCAAACGTGCGCAAGACGCTGGCCAAGAAGTAGCAGCGCCACAAGTCGCTATTTCGGGAGACGAAGAATAAATCATACCTAAAATATTGATTTTACTCCCAATAGCCCGTAGCTTCTGCTATGGGCTATTGTATTTAACATTTTGATAACCTGTTATTTAACAATTTCAGTTTTAACTTTGAGTTTTTAATTTTCTAATTTACAAACAATTATGGCTATTACCGCAGCAGACGTAAACAAACTACGCCAAATGACTGGCGCAGGAATGATGGACTGCAAAAAAGCATTGACCGAAGTCAATGGCGACTTTGAAGCTGCCGTTGATGTGCTTCGCAAACAAGGACAGAAAGTAGCGGCCAAACGCGCCGACAACGTTGTTTCGGAAGGACTGGTACTGATTCACGTTAATAATGAGGCAACAAATGGCAAATTGATAGCCTTGGCTTGCGAAACAGAACCCGTCTCGAAAGTAGCCGACTTCCAAAATATGGCCATGAACATCATGAGCCAAGCAGTAGCTTCAAACGTGCAAACCAAAGAAGAACTGTTGGATTTAACACAAGCCGACGGCCAAACGCTACAGGCGCATATTACTGAATTGATTGGTAAAGTAGGCGAAAAATTGGAAGTTATTTCGTACCAAAACGTTTCTTCCGAAAAGGTGATTTCTTACTTGCACTCAAACAATAAATTGGGTGTATTGGTGGCCTTTGAAGGCACAAATGGAGCCGACCTTGACGAGATGGGCAAAGACGTGGCCATGCAAATTGCCGCCATGAAACCCATCGCGCTCGATAAAGACGACGTAGATGCATCGGTAGTAGAGCGTGAAATCGAAGTTGGTAAAGAACTGGCACGCAATGAAGGCAAAGCCGAAGCCATGCTCGACAAAATTGCCCTTGGCCGTTTGAATAAGTTTTACAAAGAAAACACGCTTTTGAACCAAGAGTTTATTAAAGATGGCTCTTTGACCATAGCACAACTTTTACAGAAAACCCAAAAAGGACTTTCTGTGAAAACCTTTAAACGCGTTGCCATTGGTGGTTGATATAGCACAATCCCATTTTAAGCCCCGAAGCATTAGTTTCGGGGCTTTTTTGTGTATTTGACACTATTTGGCAGTACCTTTGATAGCCGTATTTGCAAATATGTGTTACTAACTTTACTCTCTACCGTCATAAATGAGTGCATATACGAAAGTAATGAATCATTATACTGACGAACAGCTCGTCCGTTTGTTCGTAGAAACCCAGCGTAACTCGTTCTTTGAAGAACTGTATGAACGTTACGCCGATAAAGTATATCGCAAATGCCTGTCGTTTGTCAAAGACCAAGCCCGGGCCGAAGATTTTACGCACGATATTTTTATAAAGTTGATTTTGCGGGTAGGAACTTTTAAAGAAACCGCTAAATTCTCTACTTGGCTATTTTCGATTACCTATAACTATTGCATGGACCAGCTCCGCATTATTAAAAAAGAAGCCGAAGAAGCATTGGACGACGAAATAGACATAGCCGACGACAGCGAAGACCCAATCGAAATAGAAATGGAGGCCCACCAGCTTCGCAAGGCATTGGATCAGATAAATCCAGACGAAAAGACTATATTGTTGATGAAATACCAAGACAATTTCAGTATCAAGGAAATAGCCGATACCTTTGGCCTTACCGAGAGCGCAGTCAAAATGCGCTTGAAGCGAACCAAAGAAAAACTAAGAAAAATCTACGAAGACAATGTTTTTTTCTGGCTACTTTTAGTCGCAAAAATTGGCTTTTTGGTAAAATGGATAATCAAATGATACTACTATAAATCTACTATATGAGGCCTAATCCCTTTCTTGATATCGACTCCGATATTAAAGCGCCCGAAACCCTCAAAAAATCGCTGGTGTCTGAAATAGACATCATTCGCAACACCATGGAACTGGTTACATTATACGTAGGACATTTCTTTGGTGCAGCAGGAGAGATGCTCAGCGATGATTCGCCACAATCAAACAATCAATCAAAAAACACTTAATGATATGAAAGAACTTCCCAGTTTAGCCGACGTACTAATTGCTACGATCACCAAACTTATCAATCAATTCGTTGATTTTATTCCTCGTTTTATTTTTGCTGCCTGTATCTTGTTGATTGGCTACCTTGTGGCAAAGGGACTGGCTATTGTCATCAAAAAAGTGTTGGAAAAAGTCGGGTTTGATAAGATGGGCGAAAAACTCAACGAAATTAGCATCGTAAAACAACTCCAAACCGAGATTAAACTCAGCAAAGTGGTATCTAAGGTGGTTTATTACTTTATTTTGTTGGGCTTTATTACCGATGCCACCAAGACATTGGGCGTAGGAGCCATCACGGGGCTGGTAGAAAAACTGGTTAATTTCGTGCCGCAACTCATCGTAGCGGCCATTATGCTGCAAATCGGCGTACTGGTTTCGGAGGCAATCAAAAACGCGGTGGTGTCAATCTGTAAATCGTTTAACGTGCCCTCGGCAAAGCTCATCGGAAATATCGCTTTTTCCTTTTTTTTGATTATAACCATAATTAGCGCGCTGGGGCAAGCTGGCGTTAATACCGAACTACTCGAATCGAGCTTTAACTTACTTATTGGAGGAATTATCCTGGCATTTGGCGTAGGCTACGGGTTTGCCTCGCGCGATTTGCTTGCCAATATTTTGTCTTCTTTTTATACCAAAGACCGCTACCAAGAAGGACAAACCATCAAGATAGAAGACGTAAAAGGAATTATCATAAAAATAGACAATACGGCACTAACGCTCAAAACCGACGACTCGACCACAATTATCCCCCTACAAAGTTTACAATCTAAAAACGTAGAGATATTTTAGCTTTTTTGATAGTCGGTTTTTAATCAAATCTATTTTCAGACGTACACTTTTTAAATGAGGCAATTAAATGTTAAATGCTTTTTGATATTTTTTTGCAAATTTACTTGACAAAATAGCCGCCAGACAGTATCATAGCGGCTATTGAAAACATCT